>Ga0268357_100348_pt1 | contig 63008 bp, 53 predicted proteins | sample BioMet10_FD_192466 | JGI IMG/M metagenome (GOLD analysis project Ga0268357, IMG submission 192466) | Sewage microbial communities from Oakland, California, United States - Biofuel 10 (Illumina Assembly) | ecosystem: Engineered > Wastewater > Sewage > Unclassified | place: USA: California... | reverse complement strand
GCTCCGTCCGCCTGCATCTGCCGCAGCACATCTCGGAACTGGCGCACATTGTAATCGGTCTTACCGGCCTTTACCCCCTCATAAATCACCTGATGCACAATCTCCCCCTGCTTATCGTCCGGTTCCATCAAACCAACACCTAACTTTTCGAAAGCCCGGTGATAGATGCCGGAACGATAAATACCAGGAGTAGCCAGAAGACCGGCTTTGTCTACCTTAATTTTCTTACAGTACGCCGCCGTTTCCTCCAGCATATTAATGAAGGGTATTTTTACCTGTGCTTCTACTTCCGGCAGGAAAAAATGAGCCGTATTGCACGCCACAATGAGGAAATCTGCCCCTTGCTCCTTCAGCCGGCGGGCTGCTCTGATCATCTCCGGCACCGGATCTGGTCCCAGTCCCAGGATTGCCGAAGTACGATCAGGAATTGCTGTATCGTTATCGATTAAAATATGAATATGTTCCTGATCCGTTGCTGCCTTCGTAGCCAGAATAATCTTTTGAAACAAATCTACGGTCGCCAGCGGACCCATGCCGCCCATGATGCCGATTGTCTTCATAATTTTCACCCCATAGAATTTCTTACTTGGCTGCCGAACTTTTCCCCTGTCATCAGCCAGCCTGTATACCTGCCCCAGACCCGGCTTTACCTAAAATTACTTGGCCAGCCTGGTATCGGCGTAAGCTCCCCGCTCGTAGCGGTGTACCCAGTCTTGATGGTTATGATAATACTTCAGTACTTCATTACGTTCCTTCGCAGCCAGACTGCCTGGTGCAGCGGTAAGTGCCCGTGACACCTTGGGATAAACCTCGCCCCGGTCTTGCGGACTATTATTGCGATAAATTTCTACCCGTGTCCAGTTAGGGTTCTTAAGATTATATCGATTCTGTACCAAAAGGTACTGGGGATCACGCCCCGGCTTTTTGGTAGTATACCAAACATAGCCGCTGACCGTATCATCCCTCGCCCTTACGGTTAAGGTGTCCAGTTCCACCAGATGTTCCGAACCATCCACATCTTTTAGGCTTCGCAGCGTCAGATAATGATTTTTGGATTTCCAGGCCTCATATTCCCGGTTTGTAGTAAACTTATCCAGCGTATAATAAAAATAAGGAGCATAAAAATCCCGGTAGGCTACGTTCAAATTGGAGATACGACCGCTCTGACCTAATTTAGTACCGGTTTTATCGTAAAATTCTACCGCTTCAGAATCTATAAGTCCCTCCGCTGGATACAGGCGTAATTTTTGCAGGCTGTAGCTGAGCAAAACGGGATTTATCGTCTTATTAATATTCTTTCCGTAAGAAGCTATTTCCTCCTGTGCTCCTGCTAGAGAATAAGCATTGCGCACTGTTACATCTAAATATTCCAGACGGCCTTTTTTATCGCTGATAATTACCAGGCTGGAGGGATTAATAAACTTGCCATATTTATCATCCGACTGAATCCAGTCCCACTGCACCGCCTGAGCTGAGGCCAGGGAAAACAGTCCCAGCAGACAACAGACACCCATTAAGATTTTCCAGAAGCTATGTTTCCTCATAAGTTTCGCCTCCTTTATAGCTTATATTTTATTATAACGCTTTTAATACGCCTAAGCCAGAAGGAAATATATTTAAAGATAAATAAAAATAGCTGTTGCTAGTAATACTCTCACTAGCAACAGCTTTAATATTTTTAATTATATAATATAATTAAATAATATAAATATTATAACAATAAGTCAATTTTCTTTAATTAATCAAAGTCAATTTTTCTTGACATATCATTATACACTTCATCATTTAATTCACCTTCACTTCTACTAACAACCATTGTACAAACAGAATCACCCATAACGTTTAACACTGTTTTAAACATATCAGTGAAACGGTCAATACCAACAATAATTGCTATAGCATCCAGTGGGAACCCAACAGATGATAATACAGTTAACAAAGTAACCATTACTACACCCGGCATACCTGGGGAACCTATTGTGCCTAAAGTAGCAGTTATGACAATAGTTATAATCATAGGCCAAGTAAGCTCTATATTATATAACTGAGCTACAAACATAGCCGTCATACCTTGCATAATAGCTGAACCATCCATGTTAACCGTAGCACCAAGAGGGATGGTAAAAGCATAAATTTTCTTAGGAGCACCTAAAATATCACAAAGCTTTAAAGAATAAGGAATACTGATATTAGATGAAGAAGTTGAGAATGGAATTACAGCCATTTGTGCAAACTTTTTCAAATATACAAAAGGATTTACTCTTGCACCAATTTTAAGTAGAGGTACATAAATAACCAAACCAAAAAGTGCAAACAAGAAAATTTCACAGACGGCGTATTTTGCTAATGCCAAGATAATAGCATATCCCGCAGTAACAACAGTCCTAGCCATTAAGCAGAAGACACCGTAAGGCGTTAAGTCCATGACAATATCTACTACCTTAATCATTATTTCATAAGAAGAGTCTATTAACTCTTTAAAAGCCTTAGATTTCTCACCAATCAAACTGATAACAACACCAATCAATGTCGCAAACAACACGACATGAATCATATTTCCTTTAGAAAGAGATTCAAAAATATTTGATGGTAACATATTGAGTAAAACATCTACGAATGAAACAGATGCAGCTTTAGCGGCAGCACTTGGTGCTAAAGTAATAGTCCCCATTTCAACCCCAGCGCCAGGTTGAAGAACTACACCTCCTATAATACCAAAAGCCGAAGCTACTATTTCAAAAGTTACGTATAACATCAAAATTTTTGACCCTACACGTCCAACTTGTTTGATATCCGTCGCTGAAGACATACCTACTACTAGAGAGCAGAATACAAATGGAATAATTGTCATCTTCAACAATGTCAAGTAGGCTTTACCAATAAAAGCAAAAATTCCTCCAACTAAAAACTCATCTCTAAGATAACCTGCTGGAAACTGCAATAGAATTGCACCAACAATTAATCCAAGCGCCACACCTATTAAGGACCTAGTACCTAAGGACATTTTTTTCTTTTTCTCAGCCATAAAAACACTCCCTTTCCATTTTTTATAACTTATTTATTATTAGAGTATTCCTTAATCAATTTACCAAATTCTGCCATCTTATCCTTAATTACATCCGTATGCAATGTAGCAAAATTTAACCTCATGGTATTAAGACCTTTCTCACCAACGCAGAAAAACGTACCAGGAACATAAGCAATATTCTTACTAAAAATAAAATCAAACATTTTCATAGTGTCAATTTTTGGGTTTAACTCTAACCACATAAACAAACCACCATTAGGAACAACTACTTTAGTATCACTCGGAAAATATTCCTTGACAGCTTGTAACATACAGTCTCTACGTTCCTTATAAGCTTTGCACACCTGTTCCAAATGAGCATCAAAATTATAATTATGTAAATAACCATAGACCATGCGTTGCGCAATATTATTAACCTGTAAATCGTCACGCATCTTCATATATATAAGTTTCTGAATACTAGCAACATCTGCAACCATCCAACCAACACGAATGCCAGGAGCTATGGTTTTTGAAAATGATCCCGCATAAATAACACGATTATATTTATCAAAACTCTTAATCGCAGGTAATACTTTACCGGTAAAAGAAATTAAACTGTATGGAGCATCCTCATAAATAAACGTATCGTACATTTTAGCTAATTCTACAATTCTTTTTCTCTTTTCAATTGATAGACAACGACCACTTGGATTTTGAAAATCTGGAATAACATAAATAAATTTCACCTTATTATGCTTTAAGATATCTTCCAGCGCATTCATGTTGATTCCATCATCATCCATTTTGACACCTATAATTTTAGGCTCGTAGGATTTAATGCTATCAATGGCACCTACATAAGTAGGAGATTCACACACCACAACATCTCCAGGTTCTATCAAACCTTTTGAGAGATAATTTAAGCCTTGTTGGGAACCACTTGTAATAAGAATATTTTTAAACGTTATATCATTTACGTTAAATTTATTTTTCATAAGTTTAACTATTTCTTCGCGTAAAGGATTATATCCGTCAGAAGCAGCGTACTGAATCGCCTCTCCGCCTTCTTCTTTAAAAGCTTTTACCGTAATTTCAGCCATTTCCTTAACAGGAAACATATCCGGCGCCGGTAATCCACCGGCAAAAGAATAAATTTTAACACCTTTGCTTGCCTTATCACGAATTTGTGCCGTAATGCTTCGGATTGCTGATGGGGTTAACGCATCCAAATACTTGCTAGAAATTGTCATACTAAATCCCTCCTAACCTTTCTTGGTAGTATTAAAAATTACACTACCATACCAATATAAATTACCGAAAAAGCTTCAGAAACATTTTCAGCTTTTACCATATATAACATGCAAAAACCATGCCAATATTTAAATGTACTTTCTTCTAGCAAAACTAATTATAACTACCGGCTGAAACTCCAATCTTGCCGAAAAAGAGTTCACCAATTTATCCTTCTTTTAACGGATTTCCTAATGGACCTTTATATTTTAACTTCGGTGTCGCTATGGCAACCTAACCTATATATTACTAAAGAATCCTGTTATCATACAATATGCCTTATCAATGCTTATTTTTTACGTATTTTCCTATTCGTTTGCTAATTTTTCAATTGTATAAACATGTTATGCGCTACACTATAAATATCTATTTTTGTACTAGTAATTTTACTTTAGAATGACAATCGAATATTATGAGTGAAGTTTTCTCATTTAAATATCACATTACGTATGAAACACCTTTCTTCAGATAAATATTTATCAACATATGTATGTGGTCTGAGCGACATTCTGCTTCAATTAATTCTATTTTCTTACGTTGACATAACATACGCAGGATTTTCTCAATAGCTACCCTCAATCTACCATAGACTGTTTTTCTACGATATTTTGATGAAAATACTATATGATATTCGCAGTTTCATGATGTATATACTAAACCTTGACTATCCAATTGGATACTTCCCTTGTTATAAAAGGTAATGTTGATGGACTAACGTCATTATCACAGTGGATGTTTTTTTATTAGAAATGTTTCAACTTCACCAGCAGAATCGATGGTTATTTAATTAAGACTCCTTTTCGTCTTAATACGTCACTAGAATAGAAAATACAAAATAAAACGAATCTACGTTGATTTATGCAACGTAGATTCGTCTTATTTTACAACTAGCAATACTATCGCGTCATTATTTTTTCTTATGTAGACGTCTCCATAAAGTACTGCGATGAATACCCAACCTAGCGGCTGTTCTTGTATAATTATAGTTTTCTTCCTTCAATACCTTTTGCAAAGCTGCATCCTCTATCTCAGCCAAGGTTGCCTTTGGTCCAGCTTTGGCTACTAATTCATCAACCTTAACCTCTTCTTTTAAAATAGGCGTATCTTTTATTTTAGGCTCACTTATAACTACACTTTTTTCTAAGATGCCCTGCAAATCCTTAGTTGTAATTACCTCACCTTCTGACAAAAGCATAGCCCTTTCCATCACATTAGCCAGTTGCCTGATGTTTCCCGGCCAGGATTGTTCTTGCAAAAAAGCGCTGGCCTCAGATGCGATGCCGGTTATCTTGGGATTTAAATCATGTTGTTTTGTGACGAATTCCCGCGCCAGAAGAGGAATATCCTCCTTACGTTCCGCCAAAGTAGGCATATGAATACGCAAAATATCCAAGCGATAATAAAGATCTTCTCTAAAGGTTTTCTGCTCCACCATTTGTTGCAGATTCTGATTGGTAGCAGCAATAATCCTAACGTCTACAGGAATAACGCTGTCTCCGCCGATATGCATTATTTCTTTTTCCTGCAATACTCTTAGCAGGCGGGATTGAAGCACCATCGGCATCTCGCCTATTTCATCCAAAAATAAAGTTCCTCCATGGGCCAGTTCAAACAGTCCCTGCCTCCCGCCTTTACGGGCACCGGTAAAAGCGCCGTCGTCATAACCAAAAAGCTCGCTTTCCAAAAGATTTTCCGGTAACGCCGCACAGTTAACTGCCACAAAAGGCCCATCTGCTCTGTGACTAGCATTATGGATGCTTTGGACCAACAGCTCTTTACCTGTACCGGACGACCCTGTTACCAGGATTGTAGATTCGGTCAGCGCATATTTTATAGCTTTGCGTTTCATTTCCTGACAAGCTTTGGATGCACCGATAATATCATTGATATAATTTTTCGCAATTAGGCCCTTCTTATGCAGCTTCGTGCGAACACTGCGTTCAATTTTCTGCAGTTGGGACACGTTCTGTAAGGTATAAAGGGCACCGATAGTTTCGCGTTTAATATGCAGGATACGCCTTTTAACCGCATAAGACCTGCTGCTCTGCTGTAAAACAAAGTCAAAATATTCGTTGCTGACCTTAGAAACTTCTGTATTTAAGCCTGGCAAAACTTTATTCAGCATCTTACCATTAACGTCCAGATGAGAAATACCAAAAATTTTCTCGGCTAATGGATTAATCATTAGGACACAGCCTGCCACATCCGTTACGACGATACCGTCCGTAGACTGATCGACCAAAGTTTGAAGGATGGCGGACCGCTCCTGCTCATCCCGACGGATTCTGGCAATCAATAACGCTTCTTTTAGGGAAGCATACACTGCTTCCGGGCTGGAAGTAATGATTTCTCCGTCCAAGCCCAGCCTTTTGGCCACCCTTACGGAAACCGCATCGCCTACGATAAACTGCACTCCCTCCGAAGCAGCTTTGGCAATTTTCTCCATAGCTTCCGCTTCATCGTGTACAGGAATTTCCACCAGGTTTAAGCCCAAGACCTGGCTAATATCTTTATTGCCGTAAATAACGTTGCGAAAACCAGCAATTCCAACTTTTTTATAGGTCTTACCCTTAACAGCCACCATCCGCATGACATCCAGAATACTAATCCTGACAGAAACCACCGGTACCTGCACGCTCTCGTCAATAATCTTAGCCGTGCCGCCCCGACTGACAATGACCAAGATACCATCTTTAACCGCTTCCCGCACCACGCCTATACTCTCGCCTAAATCAGCCTTGACCACCCTGATGCGGTCTGCTTTATCGGCCAACCGTTCTTTAATAACCTGAATAGCTGTATCATAAAGGTCTGCGAAAGGTGCCACAAATAAAATCTGTGTTTCCAAAGCCTCATATCCTTTCTAGTATCACACTATCAGCCTAAACTTATAATGCCAAGTGATATATTTTGCAACAATTTAATTATACAATTTACAACAGGAATACACAAGAGCTTTAATCTACCTACTATAATAATTTGCAACAAAAAGATAGCATATAACAAAAACAGCCCGTCCCTCAGCTTTAAGCGGTCAGGGCGAGCTGTTGAAACTACTTTTAATCAAATTAGAACTTTTAATGATAACTAGCTTAACCGTTAATTACATTACCTTCAGATAAATCGAGCGAATGTCCTCTAAGGACAATTCCTTGCAGTTATTGACTAATAACCTCTTTTGCTGACTGCCTGCCTCTACCAGAAAGTCCAAATCTTCAGCCTTAACGCCAAATTCCTTCAAGCTGGTAGGGATATGCGTAGCTTTGACGATAGCGGCTATTTCTTGAATAATATAATCAGCTTTTTCACCAGCTGATTTGGCTGAAAGCTCCGGGTAAACCGCATCACATAGTACGGCCAGGCGGTCCTGACAGCCATCTTTGTTAAAAGCCATTACATGAGCGAACAAGATAGCATTAGAAACGCCATGAGCAATATGATATTTACCGCCTAAAGGATATGACAAGGCGTGAACCGCTGTGGTACCGGATCCGGTAATAGCAACACCACCATAAAACGCGCCAATCATCATCTCGCCCTTAGCTGCCATATTATCAGCATCATTATAAGCAGCACGAATATTGCGGAAGATTTTTTTAGCACCTTCCCGGGCATAGGTATCACTTAAAACGGTAGCTTTCTTAGAAGTGAAACACTCTACCACGTGAGCCAAGGCATCAACCCCGGTAGCAGCAATAATCTTAGGCGGCAGCTTGGCAATCATAGCCGAATCCAAAATAACATAATCCGGAATCATGCAGTTATTGACGATACCTTGCTTGGTAGATTTTTCCGGAATAGCTACGATAGCGTTACAAGTAGCTTCCGACCCGGTACCGCAGGTAGTCGGAATCATACAGGTAGGAGCATACTTCTTAGCTATGGTTGGATTTTGGAGCAAGTCTCTTAAGTTATACTCCGCACCGACTATGATGCTGGCAAGTTTCGCCGCATCCATAACACTTCCGCCGCCTACTCCCACGATTAAATCCGGCTGGTCAGCCACCTCGCCGATGACCCTATCCACGTCAGCTACCGCCGGTTCAGCGGTCAGATCGTCAATTACGGTCAGTTTAACTGCATTTAATATTTCTTCCACGCGCTTGGTCAGACCGCAGCCACGTACACCTTTATCGGTAAAAAGTAATACCGATTGGGCTTTTTCCCGGCTAAGAATATCGCTTAATTTCTCTATCGAACCTTCGCCGGCATAAGTTACTGCCGGAATAGTAATTTGGCATTGTTTCATTATTAGTTCCATCCTCCCAAATTTTACCGCTTACACTTAAATCTTTTATCGATTCCCCAATTAACGTCTGCTTATTTATTCCACCTGGGATGCTTGTACGCATCAGGATTGCAGATTTTAGGCCATTTCTCTCCGTTAATAACTGCTACTACACCTTCTGCAGCCATAGTAGCTACATCGGAAGCCGCTTCCTTGGTCTGACCGGCCATATGAGGCGTAACAATCATATTAGAATATTGGAAAAGTGGTTCAGCCGGAGTAACCGGTTCATTAGCAAATACATCCGTCGCTGCGCTGTAAATTTTTCCAGCTGCCAAAGCTTCGGCCAGAGCCTTCTCGTCGATGATGCCGCCGCGTGCACAATTTACCACAATGGCATTCGGCTTCATCAAAGCTATTTCCTTAACGCCAATCAAACCTTTGGTCTTAGGCGTCAGAGGAACATGTACCGAAATTACATCTACCCTCTTCATAACCTCATTCAAATCAGCTTCATACCGGTAGCCTTTGGCTTCAATGGCTTCCTTCTTAACAAAAGGATCATAAACCACTACCTTCATACCGATGCCTGTAGCCAGTTCCGCCAGAATACTGCCGATATGACCATAGCCCACCAGGCCCAGCGTCTTACCGTAAATCTCATAAGCCTTATAGCTGCTGCGTACGGCAAAGTTACCAGCCCGCAGTTCCTTATCGCTGTGAACCAAATCTTTGGCGCAAGCCAGAATCAAAGTTAAGGCATGTTCAGCCACGCTGCGGGTATTGGCACCGGGAGCGATAACTACCGGAATGCCCAGCTCAGTAGCCGTCTTAACATCCACATCATCTACACCTACCCCGGGGCGGCCGATAACCTTTAAATTTTTACATTGCAGCATTGTTTCCCGATCAATAGAACCAATACGAATGATCAAACCTTCAGCATCCAACAGTTCCGGCAGCATTACTTTAGGGTCGCCATTATTAGTAATAGTAACCTCCATGCCTGCTTTTTCTAGCACAGCCATCCCGTCATCATGCAATCTGTGAGAAATAACTACTTTAGCCATCATTTTATCACTACTCAAGTTAGAATGATATAAAATACACATTCTAACTATTTAACAATTAGGTCTACTAAAATACTTCATCCTAATTTTAGAAGTCCACCATCTTCCTCTTTAATTATCTTCAAGGCTTTCAAAAAACAATCCTTTTCTCCAAAGGCACCGGCTTTTGTTACTACCAGTTTTCCAGAGCAAACACCGCCTTCGATAAAACCTAAAGGTATACCAGGAGCTACCTCAGCCAAAATTTTAATTTTTTCTGCCTTTAAGAGGCGAAGCACATGCACAGCAGTATCACCACCTGTAAGAATCAGACCAGAGATAGACCGTAAATCCAGTTCAGCTACAATCCTGGCAATTGCTTGAGCAGTATACTCACTTATCTCCTTCCCACTCAGCCCCCTTTGTTGACCAGCATCAACGGCTGATATAATATCATTGTCCTCCAAACCGCTGGCCAGAAGAACATCGGTTCCATAAAATAAACCTTCTCTAATGCTTTTCACGCATTGTTGTATTTCCGCTTTTTCATCCTCAAATAAAGAAGAAACGTTAATTTTAACTAACCTAACCTCAGCCTTACTTAATAATTCTTTAGCCTGAACCTGAGTAAGATGGCTTACACTGCCAGCAATAAGCAAAGCTGGTCCTTCCGCTTTAATCAGAGATTTTTTTTTGTTAATCGACCAGCTATACATCTCTGGCAGATGATTAGCCAGGCCAGCTGACCCTACCCATAAAATATTATCAAAAGAAGCAGTCGCCGCTAAAATAACACCAAAATGTCCATCCTCAGCTACATCAAAAACAATCCAGCGTTCACCTTTGGACAAATGCTGTTCAATTTCTTTTCTAACTGCTTCCGGACCTTTTTTTATAATTATTAATGGTACCAATCCAACTGTTTCTCCTATCTGCTCAGCAATCATCTTAGGAATATAAGACTCATGCACAGGTGTTTTAGGGGCATTGGCAATCTCCGTTAACTCAAGTGGCACCCCTTCCAGAAAATGATACCCGCCTACCGTAGTTCGCTTATTTTTGGGGAAAGCTGGAGCTATGACTACCAATTCCGGTTTAAAAACATCGGCTACAGCTTTTACCTCTACCCCAAAATTTCCCCTCAAAGTAGAATCAATCTTTTTATAAATATGTTTAATCCCCTGCGCCCTAAAAAGAAGGGCCGCTTTTTTTACCACATTATAAGCTTCTTCACTAGAATAATCTCGACTATCCGTATTAAGCACCATAACATCAGAATCTGGTTTTTCTTCTTCATTATGTTCCAAATTAATTTTTACGCTTGTACTAATTCCCTGTTTAGCAAACTGCACCGCCGTGTCGTTGGCCCCGGTCAGATCATCTGCAATGATTGCAAGCTTAGCCAAATCATCACCTTCTTAAATCACTATTCTATCTTAATATCTTTAACATATATAGTGCAAAAACTATGCCAATTGTATAACCAGCTTTATCCAATAAGATTATCGCCTATCTATCGGTCCTAACCTCAATAATTCATTTTTATTATTGCTATTTGCAACAATATTTTTGTTTAAATTGCAACAAATATATAATTTCTCATCGCCAAACTTTCATAAACATGTCTAAATATACATTCTGAAGCTGGCGTTAACGGCTAGCAGATGATATAATTAATATAGTAATAGTAGAGTTTGATTATGACAAATTGAAAGAAAACAGGACACGCCATGAACATTTCATTAAAACAAGAACAAAAACAAATCTTATCTCAAAAAATATTCCAGTCAGCAGAAATATTGCAAATGACAGCTATTGCCATGCAACAATATCTGACCCAGCAAGCGTTGGACAATCCTGTTTTAGAACTTACCGAAAAAAAGCCTGAAGAACCTGAGGATAAAACTTTAGAAAAATATGAGTGGATTTCCTCTCATGATGAGCAAAACCGCTACTTATATCAATGGATGGAAAACGGTAAAGATGATTTACCAGAATGGAATGTAGCCAGTCCTGAGGACAAAACGCTGGCAGCTTACCTTTGGAATCAATTAATTCCCTTAAAAATTAACGCTAAAGAAAAATCTATTCTGCGTTTTATAGTCAATAACCTCGATAATCGCGGTTATTATCCTGACCCACTAGAAGAATGTGCGCACCTATTTCAAACTGCGATAGAAAAAATAAAACAACTTTTAACCTTAGTACAGGGATTAGAACCGCCTGGCGTAGGAGCCCGCAATCTTCAAGAATGTCTAAGTCTTCAATTGGAACGACAAAACCTGATGACCCCGCTCCTGCAAAAGTTAGTTACCCATTACCTGCCTCAAATAGCTAAAAATCAACTTGAGCAAATTGTTACCGAGACCAAAATACCATTAGCGGAGCTTAAGTCGATGTGTAAGGTAATCCGTAGTTTAGAACCTGAGCCAGGAAAAGCTTTTTCTAGCTCTTCACAGCAGGAATATGTCGTTCCGGATGTATTTGTAGAACTTAGAGAAACTCATTTTCAAGTCATTCTTAATGAATCCATCTATCCAGATGTAGCCCTTAATAATTATTATCTCCATATGTATCATAATCCGGACAATAAAGAGGTCCGAGATTATTTAAGGGATAAAATAAGGCAAGCCATCTGGATCAAGCAATGTTTAGCTCAACGTCAGAACACCTTACTGACTGTGGTTCAAACCATTGCCAGCTTACAGCAAGACTTCTTTTTTAACGGGCCTGACTGCTTAAAGCCTTTACGGATTGCCGAAGTGGCGGAAATTATGTCCGTACATATCTCTACGGTTAGTCGTGCCTGCCGCCAAAAATACCTGCAATGTTCCTGGGGTATGTTTCCGTTAAAGTATTTTTTTGCAAAAGCCGCTATTAGAAGGCAGGACTTGCCTAAAATAGCACTCGGTGATAACCAAGCAGGCATTGCCACTATTGAAAATATCTCTGACCAAACCGCAACGGTGCAAGATGTACAAAAAGCTTTAACGTCTGTTATTGCACAGGAAGATAAAAAGAAGCCTTATAGTGACCGTGTCTTAGCGGAACTCCTTACTAAACAAGGTTTTCCTTTAGCCAGGCGTACTGTGACTAAATACCGGGAACAACTAAATATCCCGGGTACCTCTGGACGCAAAGAATATTAATCTCAGCTGACATGACAAGAGATTAATCGCTTCCTTACAAAGAATATGCTGCAACTTCCTATTGCAATTTAGGTTTCTCTTTATTATAAGGATAATGCACCCCAACAGTTGGCTAGCCAGCTATTGAGGTGCATTTTGTTATTATAAATTATTTATTTTTCTTATTTTCAGCAAACTTAATCGCGTAATCAATCGAGTTAACCAGACTCAACTCACTGGCCGTACCAGTACCAGCATGACCAAAAGCCGTGCCGTGATCTACAGAAACACGGATGATGGGCAGCCCCAGCGTAATATTAACCCCGGCCACTGCATCCCATTCCTTCTTCTCGTGATTATAAACAAATCCAACCACCTTAAGAGGAATATGGCCCTGATCATGATACATAACAACTACGATATCATACCAGCCGCCCCGCATCTTAGAAAAAACGGTATCAGGAGGAATAGGTCCCAGAGCATTAATCCCCTCTTTCTTGGCTTCTTCAATAGCAGGAATGATTTCCTTAATTTCTTCGTCACCAAACATACCATTCTCACCGGCATGAGGATTTAAGCCGGCTACCCCAATTTTAGGTTCCTTAATGCCAAGGGCCTTCATCGCATCATTAGCAATATGAATGACATCCAGCACCCGCTGTTTCTTAACCAAATCACAGGCCTGACGTAAAGAAACATGAGTAGAAACATGGACTACCCTCATATTCTCATGAGCCAGCATCATGGTATATTTTTTCGTATGGGTATAATCAGCATATACTTCCGTATGACCGGAATAATGATGCCCGGCCAGATTAATAGCCTCTTTATTGAAGGCATTGGTAACCGTAGCGTCCACCTTGCCCGCCAGGGCCAGTTCAATATCCTTGACTACATACTGGAACGCAGCTTCGCCAGCCATGGCCGAGACCTTGCCAATAGGCAGCTCGTCCGGGTCAACCAGTTTCATATCCAATACGTCAATGATGCCATATTCATAATTAGCTTCAGCTACATCCTTAATACTGCGAATTTTCATTTCCGGATGATGAGTAATTGTCAAAGCCTTTTCCATCATGCACACGTCGCCAATAACTACCGGACGGCATCTGTCGTAAATAGTCTTATCTGCTAAGGCCTTGACGGTGATTTCCGGTCCGATGCTGGCCGGGTCGCCCATAGTAATACCGATAATAGGTTTATTGTTCATCATATCGCCTCCACATTCATTTTTCCGCCACTACAATATTGGGCTTTCAGTTATTGGAACAGCAATAGGCTGCTGTCCCAAATTTTCTATTAATGCATGCCCTTATCGGCATTTTCTTTTAAGACTCTCTTTAATTCTTTCAGACCCTCTTCAGGCAGCTGATTGAACGGAGCGCGGCATTTGCCTACATTAAATCCCAACAGATTAACCGCAATCTTGACCACGGTGTTAGGATTGCCATACTTGAAGCAGGCGCGGAAAGAAGCGATGCTGTCCTGATATTCCTTAGCCTTATCCCAATCCCCAGCCATGTAGCAATTATAAATAGAAGCCAAAGTATGAGGATAAACGTTAGCGCAGCCGGCGATACCGCCAGCACCGCCAGCTTTCAGGTTCCAGAGGATAAGCTGGTCATTTCCGGATAAAACGCTGAACTTGCCAGTCTTCTTAGCTTTAGCAGCTTCAATATAAGCCAAAATATTAGTAAAATTACCGGAAGAATCCTTGGCACCTACGATATTATCAATCTGAGCTAACTTAGCTACTGTCCCCGGCTGAATCGCATTACCGGTACGCGCCGGGATATTGTACAAAACTACCGGCATATCTACGGCAGCCGCTACGGCTTTATAATGTTCGTAAATTTCGTTCTGGCTGGCTACGGCAAAACTGGGGGTAATGATGCTCAAAACATCTGCACCCACGGCCAAAGCCATCTTGCTTTGCTCAATGGTCTCTTTAGTAGAGATGCAGCCGGTTCCAGCATAAACAGGAACTCTATGGTTACACTGATCAACTACGGTCTCCAGGACCAGCTTCTTTTCCTGAGCATTCAAAATATAGCCCTCGCCGTTAGTACCAAAACAGAACAAAGCATGCACGCCATTCTCAATCTGACGATCCACCTGACGACGCAGCTCAGCCACATTAACAGATTCATCCTCGTTCATAGGAGTAATAATGGGGGGAATTACACCTTTAATTTCTACAGTTTTCATTTAAACAGCCTCCTTTAATTTAAATACTTTATAACTCTTTAATAAATTATCTAAGTACCTACAAATCATAAGTACCAATTGGACTTTCATTATTTATATAGAGCAAAAATCATGCCAACTTTTTAGAGACTATAATTACCTCAGATTATTATAGATTACCAATTTTATAATGTTGCATATCATTGTCTTAGTTGCATTATTCAACACAAGTAGAAATTTAATGCACAACAAAAAAGTCAGGAACTAAACCAAATAAAGCGGTTACGTTCCTGACCTCATTAAGTTTCTATTATTACCTAAACTCCTACTTCATCCTTGCCACCCAGGCATCGTGTTTCTCCCTTGTCAGCTCTTCTTTGGCGGCCTTCGCCTCCTCGATTTGCTGGAAATACTGCTCTACCGTCCAACCATCAGCAAGGAGCTTCGTCAGCAACTTACCCGTGTTAGAGGCATCATCGTAAGCCGTATGCCACAACCCGCCGGTTTCTACCTGCTGTTCTTCGGTAGCCTTTTTCAGTCCCGTAGTATAAGAATCACCCTTCAGCAGCTTATAAGCTTCAGCCAAATCCAGATAATCCTCTAACAAGACCGGATTCTCAATCCCGTGACGTTTACAGCCTTCATTAATTACATGATAATCTTCTGTACCCCAGGCCACAAACCAAGTTTCTCCCGGTACATAAAGCTTTTTAATCGACTCAATCATCTGGCCGAATTCAATGGCTTTTTTCATATCATTGGCCGTAATCATACAAAAGTCCAGGGCTTCTTTCGCCTGCTTAGCATAGAAATGCGGTTTGACAAAATTCTGCACCTTGCCCAGTTCCTTTTGGCCCTCGCTGTCTAGCAGCACCGCCCCAATCTCAATAATTTCAGAAAAGAATCCCCTGGGACGTCCTACCCGCTTGGTATATTGGGTAAATTCAAAGTCTGTTACTAAGTAGTTCTTACTCAAAATAATCGCTCCTATAATCAAACTTGTACTTATGTAAATATTATATCATATCAGGAGCGAAAGCTTAAGCACAAATTAACCGGCACAACTTTCTACAGCTCTTACCATCTTACTGACATAAGCTTTTACCGGCTCCACACACTCCCGGCCATACTGAGCGCAAAGCTTAACAATGGCGCTGCCGACGATAGCTCCGTCACTAAGTGTTGCCATCTTAGTCGCCTGTTCCGGCGTGGCAATACCAAACCCAACGGCACAGGGAACCTTGCTCACTTCTCTGATTTTCTCCACCATAGCGCCGATATCCGTGGTAATCTCCCGGCGTACGCCAGTCACGCCCAGGCTGGACACGATATAAATATAGCCCTGAGCCTCTTTGGCAATCATTTGAATGCGGTCATCAGAAGTAGGTGCAATCAAAGAAATTAAATCTACCCCATATTTTTGGCAGGCTCCCAGTATTTCTCCTTTTTCTTCAAAAGGGACGTCCGGAACGATAGTTCCGTCTACTCCGGCAGCCTGACACTGCGCATAAAACTTATCCACCCCATAGGTAAAAATAGGATTAATATAAGTTAAGAAAACCAGCGGGACGTTGGAGACCTGCCTGATTTCTTTAATCATCGTGAAAATTTTATCTGTAGTACAGCCATTTTTCAGGGCCCTGGTATCAGCTTCCTGAATTACTAAACCTTCCGCCACCGGGTCACTAAAGGGAATACCCAGCTCCACGATGGCCGCTCCTGCTTCCGCCATGGCTAACACTAATTTCTTGGTAGTTTCTAAATCCGGATCACCGGATGTAATAAAAGGTATGAATGCCTTAGGATGTTTCTTGAAGGCCTCTGCAATTTTAGACATCTTATTTCCTCCTCAACATTAAGTTCTGCTTCCTGTACCGATAGTTTAAACAAATAAAATCTGGCTTAACTTTCTATTCAGGTAATTATGCACCATGTTACTTTCCTGATTTTAAGTCAGGCAGCGTCATTCGTCATGCAAATCCCGGCCCAAATACCTGGCAATAGCAGCCACATCCTTATCACCGCGGCCGGAAATATTGATGACGATAATCTGATCCTTCTTCATAGTCGGAGCCAGCTTCCTGGCATAAGCTACCGCATGGGCACTCTCTATGGCCGGAATAATCCCTTCTAAACGGGACAGGTAACAAAAGGCATCTACCGCTTCCTGATCCGTAGCCGCCACATACTGAGCCCGTCCGCTATCATGCAGATAGGCATGTTCCGGCCCTATGCCGGGATAATCCAGCCCGGCGGAAATGGAATAAACCGGAGCAATCTGCCCGTATTTATCCTGCAGGAAATAACTCTTCATTCCGTGAAAAATACCTTCACTGCCCCGAGCGATGGTAGCCGCCGTCCGGTCCGTGTCCACCCCGCGACCTGCAGCTTCCACGCCAATCAGCTTTACCTCTTTATCCTCGATAAAATCATAAAACATTCCCATGGCGTTCGAACCGCCGCCTACGCAGGCAATCAGCGCATCCGGCAGCCGGCCTTCCTGCTTTAGCATCTGGGCTTTGATTTCCTTGCCAATGACCCGCTGAAAATCTCTTACCATGGCCGGATAAGGATGAGGCCCCATAACACTGCCTAAAACATAATAAGTATCCTCGCAATGAGCAGTCCACTCCCGCAGCGCCTCATTAACCGCATCTTTTAAAGTACCGGTACCACTTTCCACCGGCACTACCTTAGCTCCTAAAAGTTCCATTCTAAAAACATTCAAGGCCTGCCGGATAGTATCTTCTTTGCCCATGTACACTACACATTCCATACCCATCAAAGCGGCTACGGTAGCCGTAGCCACTCCGTGTTGTCCGGCGCCGGTCTCGGCAATAACCTTCTTCTTACCCATCTTACGGGCCAAAAGGCACTGTCCTAAAACATTATTAATCTTATGGGCACCGGTATGATTTAAATCTTCCCGTTTTAAGTAAATCTTTGCCCCGCCCAAATCCTGAGTCATTTTTTCTGCGTAATATAATAAGGAAGGACGGTTAGCGTATTCGTGATACAGCCTTTGCAGCTCTGCGTTAAACTCCGGATCGTCCTTGTAATGTTCATAAGCCGCTTCCAGCTCAATTACCGCATTCATCAAAGTCTCTGGAATATATTGGCCTCCATGGATTCCGTATCTACCTTTAGTCATGACTTTTTCTCCCTTTCTAAAATAATACAACTATACCTGCTGATTAGAACTACCATCTTTAACCTCTGGTTACTTATTTACCCTAGCACTGATATAAACATTTAAACATCTGCGCATTTCAGATGACCGCCTCCAGCTGCTCCTTTGCGCTTAATACTTTTTGCGGTTTCGCAGATTGATGCTGCTTTAACGTTTGCGGCAACAAGCTGCGCAATTCCTGAAGCTTATCACTAATACTATCACTACGCATCAAAGTCTCACCGATCAAGACGGCATTCACACCGCAGCTGGCTAAATTGCTAATATCCTGTGCTGTTCTGATCCCGCTCTCCGAAATGCAGACTTTATTTTCTGGAACTAGTTTACGCAATTCAAAACTATTGGCTATATTTAAAGTGAAATTTTTAAGATTCCGGTTGTTAATGCCGATAATCTTCGCCTCACTCTTCAAAGCCTGCTGCAGTTCTGCTTCATCATGAATCTCTACCAAAACATCTAAGCCCAGGCTTTCAGCCAACTGACGGTATTCTTTCAACTGCCCGGTAGATAACAGGGCACAAATCAAAAGTACTGCTGACGCACCCATATTTTTAGCTTCGTAAATCTGATACTCAGTAAGGGTGAAATCTTTGCGCAATACAGGCGTAGACACCACCTTCACAATTTCTTTTAAGTACTGATCCCGGCCTTGAAAGAATTCCGGCTCGGTCAAACAAGAGATAGCAGCTGCATCAGAATGTTCATATTCGCGAGCAATCTGCAAATAATTAAATTGTTTAGCAATCAAGCCTTTAGATGGAGAAGCTTTTTTAACCTCACAGATGAAATTTAAGCCTGGGCGGCGCAGGTTTTCATAAAACTTACCAGCACCAGGTTTCAGCAGGCCACAAGCAGCTTGCGCCTTAACCAGTGCTTCCGCATCTCTTCTGACGGTAGCTAAGCTGATTTTATTTTGCAAGTCAGCTACCCTGACTTGAGTGGCCGCTGCAATTTTATCTAAGATCATTTTTTACACCGCCTTTTTTTCTACCGACAGCTCTTTGCTGCGTCTTACAAATTCTTCCAGCGTTATGACCAAAACTTTATCATCTAACATTTTTATTACCCTTTTCCCGTTCTCCAACGGTAACCTGACAATCCGAAGTTTAACAAACACTCCGGTTGGATAATGTTTTTACCTTGGCTGCTCATGAAGCACTTCGACATTATCCTCACGTTGGTTCAGTGGTGAGGGCAAATAAAAAAACCTGTCCTCGTAAATTAATACAAGGACAGGCTAAAGTTTAACCTGCGGTACCACCTTGATTCACGGATAAGTCCGTGCCCTTTAGCAGGGTGCCAACACACCCCTCACCCTTAACGCTGGTGAAACGTTATGCGATACTCCCGAATCACTCCGGTTTCAGCATACCCTCAACGGTCCATTTATCAACCAGCATCTCTATCCGGCTCCCAGCTGCCCGGACTCTCTGTAAGCGCTCTTTTGACTTGATCTCCGTCTCCACGGTTTCGTGGTCTGTATGAAGTTTATAAAAGTAGTTTAACACCATTGTTTTAATTCGTCAACAATTTTAAACGTTTTTTTTAATAATTCCTTTAAATCAAAGAAAAGTGTAAATTTATATACAAAATTTAAAGATTCTCCAATATTTCCGCCGTAATATTATCAATAATTAAATCATTGACATACCCACCAACCAAAGCGCCGTGAATAGCCTTAACCTTCTTGGGTAACCCGGCTACCCCCAGCCGGACAGGGATTCTCTTTAAATCTGGTAGTTCGGCGGCAATAATACGATTCCTCAGCCTATTGGTAATGACCCGGCCTTCAAAATCAAACATATGCGTACCAATTTCCCCGGCCACTTGATCTTCCTCTTCCATTTGCAAGATATCTGCCAACTCTTTATCAGGAAATAAATTCTGCATTCTTTTCAAGCTGGCCCCGGCGCCAATTCCTACCACGGCAATATTGCAAATTTTCAAAGTCTGATAGGTTTCCTGAAAACTAGGCTCTTGAAGCAGATTAGCCTTTAGCTCCGGAGACCCAACCGTAATAGGTGCCAGCATGGCAACCAGCCTGGCGTTCAATTTACGGGCAAAATTTACGACGATCTGATTAGAGGCCGTGTTCTGGGGAACATTATTGCGGCTGCCCATTAGCTGTACCACGGTCAAATTCTTATTGACCACCGGCTTCATCACTTCAGCCATAACGCTTAAGGTCTGACCACGGGTAAAACCTATGGTATCCCCCTCCTTAACTATAGAAGCCAAATAAGCTCCTGCGGCCTCACCCAAGTCAGTGTAAATATTTTCCGGACGGACATTGGCTACAATCTGAATATGTCTAAGATGATATTTATTCAGTAACCTTTTTTCCAGCTCTGAACTTCCGCTGCCCGGATATTCAACAATAATCCTGACAATTCCTTCTTCCAGACTTTCCTTAAGTATCCGGTTCACCCGTTGACGGGACATATGCATTTGTGTGCCTATTTTATCCTGGGTCATTTGTTCCTTATAATACAGATAGGCCACTTTACCATATTCTAAACGTTGAGCTTCTGTTAAAGGCTTTTTAGGCATATAAAATATCTCCTTTATCGCTCACGCCCTGGCAGCAGCCATAAAGAGACGAGCACGTTCGGGATCTACTTCATTCCAAAGGATGCCTTCCTTTTTAATGCAGGTTCCCACTACCATACCATCCGAAATAGCCAGAGCCCTCTTGACCGTTTCCGGGGTAATGCCGCTGGCAATCAGCACCGGTTTATCCGGAAAACGTTTCTTAATGGCCATAACCTCATTAAAATCCGGCGCCAGACCGGCATGCTGTCCCGGGATTAAAACTCCGGCCGGATCCAGCAGACTAAAAGCCGTATCAGCAATAGCTCCCTGACCGCGAGAATCCAGCGAAGAACCGCCATGAGCATCACAATAGCAATAAATGTTGACCTTATCTGCCCCAATATTTTTCCGATAGCGCATAATCTCACCCGGTTTATAAACAGTCAACCCGCACATATCAGCATAAACTCCGCTGATATACGCTCTGATAAAGGACGCATCCACCGCCTTGGCGATAGCCAGAGCCGCATAAGGGTCGACCAGAACGCCACAGCCATAGGGAATTTTAACCGCGTCCAAGGCCTGACTGATGATACGGGTATAACTAGCAATAATTTCCGGACCCACCTGAGCTAAATAGGGACGATCAGCTTCATTAGCAAAAACAATGGCATCAAAACCCGCTTCCTGCAAAGTTTTAATTTCCCGTCTGGCTCTTTCGACTCTGCTCTTAAAACTTATAGACGGATCGTAATGAGGTGTTCCTGGTAATGCTTCCAAATGTACGCAACCGATAATAGGTTTTTCCGTGTGAAAAATATTTTTATGATTTTCCAGTAAATTCATATCTATATTCCTTTCTTCCCGTGATTCTCGATTCTAAGGTTTCCCTGGAACTTTACTTTACGCTAGCCAAGCAAAAATTTATCCTAAAACATGAATAAAGCTAAAGGCAAAACCTATAACAAAAAGCATTACCAGCACATAAACGGCTGATTTTTGTCTACCTTTAAGCCAGTACATCACCAGACACAACAATAATAGCGGCAGCATCTTAGGTAAAATACTGTCCAAAACCTTTTGTAACACTACCGGTGATTTACCAAAAGTTCCCTGAATCAAAGTAGTGACCCGGATATTACCAGCCGCCAGGGCGCCGATAACCATCATGCTAACAATTTTCATGGCCCCAGTCACGCTTTTGGCCATATCCGAAGACAAAAGCTTAATCACCGCCTGACGTCCCATCTTATAACCGGAGAAAAACATCGTATAGCTGACAATCAGACAATAAACCGTAAACCCTACTATGTAAATTATCGGTCCCATGGCATTGCCCTGAGTAGTAAGGTCAATGGCAATACCTAGCAGGATAACCTTGACAATAGACTGGGTAACAGAGTCGCCTATACCTGCCAGAGGTCCCATTAAAGCATTTTTCATGTTATCAATAACGGAAGTATCCACATCGTGACCCAAGGCTCTTTCTTCCTCCAGGGCGCAACTAATACCTAAGACCATGGCCCCCCAGTTATTTTCGGTATTATAAAACCGCATATGCCTGGTCAAAGCAGCTTCTAAATCTTCCTTCTTGGGAAATAGTTTTTCCAGCACATTACTAATAGCCTGGCAAAAACCTAAACCCATCATTCGTTCGTAATTGTAACACCGCTGAGCCCAGCAAATCCAGCGCAGCCAAGAGATAAGCAAATCTTTATGGGTCAAAATATGCACCGGAGTATTTCCGGCCTCATTAGTTTTAGCTTCCGCCGCAACCGCAGCTGTATTTTTTTCTTCTTCACTCATAATCAATTCTCCCCCTTCCGGCTGCTAAACATATAAATAGCCGCTACACAGGTTCCCAGGATGGCGATAAACATAATATTCATCTTTAAATAAGCAACCAGGAAAAATCCGATAAAGAAATACGGTAAAAATTGTTTATCCCAAACGTAGGAAAGCAACATGCCGATGCCTAAAGCCGGGATTAACCCGCCTGTAACTGACAAAGCCTTAATAAGCGGCATTGGAATAACTTTCATCATATCGTTTAACAAAGGGGCACCAAAATACATAATAATCAGTGTAGGAACGAAGTAAACCAGGAAAGGCACCACTTGAGAACCATACAAATTCATCATGCGTACCATGTGAGCATTACCTTCAGCCGCATATTTATCCGCCCTATGTACCACGATTGAATTCAAGGTCATGTAAGCGTTACGGCATAACAACCCTAAAGAACCCAGTGCCACGGCTATGGTTAAAGCTGCAGAAGGTTCCAAGTGAGCAGAAATGGTTAACGCAGAACCTAAATACCCAGCAATAGCCAGTTCCGAAGGCAGAGTACCACCTACAGCGATAGCGCCAAGATAAGCTAATTGGATAGTAGCACCTACTTTAAGACCATAAGGCACATCCCCAAATAATAAGCCGCAAACCAATCCCCCAACTAAAGGCCCCCCCATGTAAAACGACCACCGCAAAATCATCGGCATCATGGTTGCCACATACCAGGTTATAAATGCAATAATGACAGATATTAACAACAAGTTCATACCATACACCTCCATAACATCTTACCGTTTAAAATTTACCAAACAACTTTTCATACAAAGTTAAGACTTTTTAAAATCTTGGCGGCTCTCATCCGGTAGTTTTTGAAAATAGACCTTCCAGCCGGACTGCTGCAAAGCAGTCAATTTTTCAATTTCTGCCAACGATAGATAGGCGTAACTGGTTGCTTTAGTACGTCCCGGCATTGAAGCTAAGTTACCAATGACCATCTCTGAAGAAGCTATTCCATTTAAAACTGCCGCTGCCGCACTGATTGGATCTTTAAACAAAGCAATGGCGTTGCCGGTTTCTTTTTCAGTCAAAGACTTAAATCCGGCACAAGTCGTTACCAGTACTTTAACATGAGCCGGAGCAGCCAGCTGAAAAACTTGCTGCATAAAACTGTCCTTAGCAGAAGGATCATCTACTATAACGATGGTATCTGCTCCAACTTTACCCGTCCAATGCACCATAACCTGTCCGTGAATCAACCGATCATCAATACGATACAATACAACTTTCATAAGCACTCATCCTCCTTCTTCCTTATCTTAATGTATTTTACCTGACCTCTAAACCTTTTTATTTAATCCTATTGGTGTAAAAATTACTACCTTCTCTCTACTTACCTAACTCAGCCTTTAAATCCCGAATACTCTCTTTACCTGTTTCCAAAGCAGCCTGTTTCAATTCTCCCAATGTGCCATCCGGCAATAAAGGCATGATTTCCATCAGCATGGGCAAGTTTACCCCAGTCAAAATCTCAAGTTGCTTTCCCTTCTCCTCTGCTTCCGGTAATAAAGCGGCCGCCGTATTAAAAGGGGTGCCGCCAAATAAATCGGTTAAGATTAGCAGATCCTTATAACTAGATTCCAATACAGCGGTTCTTACTTCATCCTTAAAACCAGCCATATCTTCCCCCAAGCCAAAAATCGTAAGACCATTGCGATCACCGAAAAACATGCCCAAAGTATCATATAAACTTTGCGCCAGGCTGCCATGACACATCAGATATACTTGAACCATAACGTGCCTCCTTCATTACATTTGTCATATCATTATTACTTTTGTTAATCAAATGCTAGCATACGCTACCACAATTGTCAAACAATACTGCTGTTACAAAAGTCTAGAGCATAAAAAACTACCTTCGTAAAAATCTACAAATTTCAGCCACGTCAAACAATTTCATTTAAGTATCGTGGTGAGGGCAAATAAAAAACCTGTCCTCGTAAATTAATACAAGGACAGGCTAAAGTTTAACCTGCGGTACCACCTTGATTCACGGATAAGTCCGTGCCCTTTGGCAGGATGCCAACACATCCCTCACCCTTAACGCTGGTGAAACGTCATGCGATACTCCCGAAGCGCTCCGGTTTCAGCATACCCTCAACGGTCCATTTATCAACCAGCATCTCTATCCGGCTCCCAGCTGCCCGGACTCTCTGTAAGCGCTCTTTTGACTTGATCTCCGTCTCCACGGTTTTGTGGTCTGTATGAAGTTTATGGTCGTAGTGTAACACCAATTTTTTTATAAGTCAACTTCAAATTTGCACTTTTTTGCAAAAGTACAGTAAATTTAAATAAAGTGTAATATTATTAACAAAAGCATTAATTATAGCTTACAGGCATAATTTTTATTATTTTTATGGATTAGTATTAAAATTCTGGAAAGGTTTTTCTATTTTTTCTCTCATAATCAAATCTTATTAACAGCATAACTTTATTTCACTGGACTAAATGAGCATATAACCTTATAATTGAAGCAATTATACTAAAGAGAGAATTTTTAAGTTAAAAATTGGAGGGGTAAACATGAGTCATGAAATGAATCTGGAAGAAGCATTAAATGAAGCCAGGCGCTGTCTGAACTGTGCCATACCAGGCTGCCGTAAAGGCTGCCCTATCGGCAACAATATTCCGCAATTTATCCGGGCCCTTAGAGACGGTAATCCCGGCCTGGCCTATGAAATTATCTCAGAACGCAGCAACCTGCCGGCTATCTGCGGGCGGGTCTGCCCCCATGAAAAACAATGTGAAGCCGGCTGTGTCCTGGCCCGAAACAAAAGGGGCATTCAAATCGGCAGCCTGGAAATGTTCATTGCTGATTTCGCTCATAAATACGGCTTAAAACCCATTCCGCCAACTAAAGGGGAAAGAGGAAAGGTAGCCATCATCGGCAGCGGCCCGGCCGGTCTGACTGCCGCTGGTGATCTGGCCAAAATGGATTTTGCCGTTACCGTCTTTGAAGGTCAGTCTGAACCAGGCGGAGTGCTGATGTTCGGTATCCCGGAATTTCGTCTCAGCAAAGAAGTAGTACGTCGTGAAATTGATCAGCTGCGCCATCTGGGCGTAGAATTCCAATGTAACGTCCTCATTGGTCCGGATATGACTATTGACGACATGTTCGCGCAAGGTTTTGATGCCATCTTTATGGGTACCGGTACCGCCCTGCCCCGCACCTTGAATATTCCCGGCCAGGAATTAACCGGTATCCTCACCGCTACCTATTACTTGCAGATGGTCCAGCTGGTGGAAAGCGGCAAACTTGATCCCAGTGAGACCCTGCTCCATGAAGGCGATAAGGCTCTCGTCATCGGTGCCGGCAACGTGGGCATGGATGCCGCCCGTACCGCCATTCGCCGCGGTGCGAAGGAAGTAACTGTTGTTTATCATAAAGATGAAAGCGAAGTTTCGGCCTTCCCATCTGAATATCAGGCCGCCCTCAAAGAAGGTGTAAAATTCGCCTATCAAAAAAACTCCCTGGCCTATCTAAGTAAAAAGCAACTCCGGTCCCAGAACAAACTAGAGGGTCCCACCGGTCCGGACGAAGAAACCGCTTTAGGCGGATTATTAGTACAAAATATGGTTAAAAATAACGAGGGCAAATTCGTTCCCGGGACAGAGCAGGACGTGCTGCCCTGCGACAGCGTTATCCTGGCCATCGGCCAAAAACCGGCCGCCCGGATTGTTTCTACCACTACCGGCATCCAGGTTGACCCTAAAGGCTTCGTTATTACCCGGGAACGTCCTTACGGCATGACAACCCGCGCCGGTGTCTTCAGCAGCGGCGACGTAGTCCACGGTCCGGCCACGGTAGTTTTGGCCATGCGTGAATCCAAGAAAGTGGCCGCCGGCATCGCCCAGTACGTGGATGCCAAGCACCTTTTGGCCGAGTGTGAGGAACCAGCGCCTTCCATTTTAAAGCCCAAACTAAAATAAACTTTAGCCAGTTGCGCCTTATCATCACAACTTATCGTTTCGTATCAGTCCACGTTTTATGATGTTTTCGCCAAAACGCTGCTTAAGGTAATCTACGGTCTGGTTACGATTTTGCAGCTTTCTCTCTTCCGCAAAGGACAGTTCAGGCTCCGCTTCCGGGGCCAGCAGATTACTGACATAGAGGCCTAAAAGTCGCACCCCAGGCTTTACATTAATCTTATGCAGAAGGGCCTCGGCCATACGGAAAATATCCTCGTCCCAGACAAAACGCCGGCTGGAGCTGATACTGCGGCTCAAATTTTTAAAATCTGCGTACTTAACCTTCAGGGTCAGGGTACGACCAGCCAGTTTCTTCTGCCGCAGCCTAAACCCCACCTGACCTGCCAAATCCAGAAGATAAGGCCGCAGAACCTCATAATCATAAAAGTCTTCTTCAAAAGTATTTTCTTTACCGATGGACTTAGCTTCGTCCTCAGTGACTACCGGCCGGGTATCAATTCCCAGAGCCAGGTCGTGCACCAGGGGCGCATTAATGCCAAAGACAGACTGCAAAACACCTAAATCAGCCGCGGCCAGGTTTCCTACTGTCACAATGCCCAGCTGCGCTAATTTTTCCTGAGCTTTTTTACCAATACCAAAAATCTTTCCTACAGAAAGAGGCTGCAAGATTCCTGCAGCCTCTTCTTGTTTTATGAGGACGAACCCATGTGGCTTTTGCCAGTCACTGGCGAATTTGGCCAAAAACTTATTCGGAGCCAGCCCTACCGAGGCTGACAGGTTCAATTCTCTGGCAATCCGTTCCTGCACTTGTCTGGCAATTATTTCCGCCCCGCCCAGCCTTTCCATACCGGTCAAATCCAGGAAGGCTTCATCTATAGACAATTGTTCCACTAAAGGGGAGCTTTCCTCAAAGATTTTCATGATTTTGGCTGATTCTTCCAAATAACGCTTCATCCTACCCTTTATATAGATCCCCTGAGGACACAGACGATGAGCTTGAAACAGAGGCATTGCCGAATGAACCCCGAATTTACGGGCTTCATAAGAGCAGGTCGAAACCACGCCCCTGGCCGAGCTTCCTCCCACTATAACCGGTTTACCCTGCAGTTGTGGATTATCCAGCACTTCTACAGACGCAAAAAAGGCATCCATATCCACATGCATTACCCAGCGTTTCATGTTATGGATGCCCTCCCACACTTATCCTGATACTTTTTATAATTGTATCATATGCAGTGCTGACGCCATTAGACACTACTTTTTTAACCATATTATCCCGCTGCAGTAAACCGCCCAGCAAGTGTTTATGGACCTTCAGAATCACCCTGGTATATGTCACCTTAAACTGTAAATCACTATAGGCCGGTATCTCCCGCTGCAGCCGTCCTGCATCTGCATCAACAGCCGCACAAGTATTCTGCAGGTCCTGATTAAGCGCTGCCACCAGCCGGTCCACCGCCTTTGTATCCAGGAACACCCCGGAGTGGAAGTCCTGAATCACTATCTGGCTGCGTTCCTGCCAGGCCGCCAGTTTCTGCCGGATATTTTCCTTACAGATGGAGGGAATTCTCCTGACTATATCTTCCGCCAGGTTCGTCGCTGCCGCCTGTAAAATCGTTTCCTTGCCGAACCGTTCCAACTTATCCCCGGCCAGCGTCTTACCTTCCACACTGGAAACGGGAATAATACGCTCTTCAGAAAAATCCGGGAAACTTGGTTTGATATAATCTAACAGGAGTTTTTTCATCCCCGCCAACTTAGCCTGCTTATTAAAGGCGCCGGAAGCGTGCGTTAAAATAATTAATACCGGACAGCCGGTTTGCAGCAGAGGCTTGAGCACGTACTCCAGCTCCACGTTTTCTACCCTGGCGCTGTTGCCGTTTAAACAATAAAGTACCGTATGAAACCATTGGTCGATATAAGGGCTATTATTACGAGTCCTAATCTGGCGAAAGACCTCCTCCAGCCATTTGTCAGCGGAATCGGCCTCCAGTCCCCAGCTGTCATAAAGATGATAACAAATATCAGCCTGAGTCAGACAATGTTCATGCAGTCCCCGTTCCGTAACCGGCAATCCGGCTCCTGCAGGTAGATGTAAATTATAAAGATAGTTGAGCAGAGATGTTTTACCTACCCCGGTTTTTCCCAGGATAAGGATATTACGTTGTAACAGCTCCATTTCCCTACCTCCGTCAAACCCTCGGTTTAATCAGCTCATTTGTCACCTGCTACCGGACTGCCAGGCTTCTTCTGTGTAAGCTCGCCTGGCCCCCTAGAAATTAAAGGTTAAATTTACCAGGCTTATAAAATTTCTCCACCAGCTGCATCAGCACTTCAAAGCTAATAGCCGCTTCTACATCCACGTCCCTGCCCTTAGCCACCTTTTGGGCTAGCTGAAAGCATAACTCATTCAGAGCTTTGCCAAAAGCGTAGGTAAAAGAAGTAGCCACGCTGCCATTTATCACAAAGGAAGCAATAGAACCAAAGCCAGGTACCAGTTTTAATAAAGTACGGGAAACCATCCGTCCCATGTTGGCCACAATTACGTTCACAAACAGGTTCTTCACCCGGTCGCCGCCCTTATCGATGCCCCAAAAACTAAAAATATGGGTGGCCATAGTCGTCTGGATAGCAATCAGTGCGGCAGAATCCGTCATGGGAAGCGGCGTAGCCACCGCCGCGCCTGCAGCCAGGACGTATTTTTTAATTAAGGCGTCCGCATGAGCCCGTTTTACATCCAGCTGCCGGTCTAACGACTGGGCAAAAGCCAGCCTCAAACCTTCATCCAGATTATCCATGGACCAGCGGACCAAGGTATCCCAGCCCAATTTATCCGCTGGTATCCGCGCATCAATACTAACCGAAAATACCGGCAGGTTGGGCAAAGTTTCCCCCACCACCTGCTTCATCTCGTTAAGTTCTTCTTCCGTCGCTTCATCCACCTGAGTCAGTACTACACACAATCTGGCACATTTAGACAACATCCGGATAATATTAATGTCCGTATGCGTCAAACGTTTATTAGCGGTTGAAACGCAATACCAGATTAAGTGAATATGAGCAGACACATCTCCCGCCTGGTTAGTTTCCTGCACGAAGCGGACCACCTTGTCATAAAAAGCTTGCTGAGCTGTCTCTCCCGCTTCATAACCTACCGTATCGTACAAAACGATGGAAGCGGTCTCGGAAGCATAGCGCCTGATTTCACTGGTCACAGGGGCTCCATTTCCTACTTCAGCCACCTGCTCGTTAAAAATGTAGTTAATCAAACTGCTCTTACCCACGCCCGTTCCGCCACAAACCAGGATATTAGGTTTTCTCGTCGCGCTGAGGATGTTTTTCAGCGTGTCTTCATAATTGAAATTTTCAATTTTATCAAAAACCGCCTGAAATTTATTATCTGCCATAGCACACGCCGTTCTACCGGCCCGGCCTCCTCTCGTCATCCACCCCTAAGCCGGCTTACTCTAAGTCGACCTTCACCTGCTGGGTCAAAACCGATTCAATCGCCAAGGCCACGCCATCCTGATCGTGATCCGCCGTGACGATATTCGCCGCTTCCCGCACCTTCGTCCGGGCGTTAGCCATCGCTACTCCTAAAGCAGCATGCTTCACCATACCTAAATCGTTAAGTCCGTCGCCGATACACATGATTTCTTCCGGCCTTATGCCAAGCCGCTTTCCGGCTTCACGTACTCCAATCCATTTGTCTACGCCTGGTTCCATGATTTCCAGGAAATTTTTCATGGAAGTCATACTGGCTATCTCGCCCTTAAACAAAGTATTAATTTCAGCAGCGACCGCCGGCATCTCCTCCTTAGTTTTTGTAACAATAAGCATCTTATAAGGAGCTTGATCCAACTGCAAAAGTTTTTCTCCCCAAGCGCTGGTTTCCAGTCCAGCCAGCCTGGTATAGTAATCCGTAATCTCGTTATGTTCAAAAACCAGGACTTCGTCCTTAATACCGACAAATACACAATAATGTTTTTGCCGGCAAAAAGCCAGGACCTTATGGGCCGTTACCAGTTTTAACGGATGCTGGTAATAAACTTCTTCCGTACGGCTGTCTTCTACCAGCGCCCCGTTAAAACAAATCATAGGGCTTTTTAACCCTAAAGGCTCAAAAAACTTCCGCAATGATTTAAACATCCGGCCGCTGGCAAAGGAAACTACTATTCCCGCAGCTACGGCTTTTTTTATAGCGGCGGCATTGCGGGGGGAAATTTCCACTTTTTTATTTAAAAGAGTCCCATCCATATCCATGGCGATAAGTTTAATCTGCATAAGTTACCTCCGCAAGATAGAATCCACAATGAAGACCGAACACATACACAAAAAGCCAAAAAAGAATAAGGTATCCAGATTGGGCTCCATAGAAAATCCCCTCAGATTGTTAACTACATCTGAAGCTACCGTACTCACGCCTACCAGTACCAGGGCCCGCTTGACCCACAAGCCTTTGATAATTCGGTTGCACATAATGGTAATCAGGGTGGCTAACGCCCCGATAATCAGTGCAGCGGTAATCAGGCCCTGATAATCCGGATACTTGATGTAAGGCGTAAAATAAACAAAGCTGGCGATAAAAAGACTGGTTAAAACCGTAGAAACCGTAAATCGCAAAAACATGCTAATCACCTTTTAATATGTTCAAATTTAGTTTTGCTTCCTTAATTAAAACCCTTTAGAATTATTTTATCATGCGGCGCCCCATGTGGCAACCATATGCAAATATTAATATCTGCTTCCGGAAAGTTCAACTTGCGGCGGAAACGTTTAAATCCGCCTTCCAATGAGCTTTTCCCGGTTTTACTTAATCACCAGTTTCTGTTTCTGGACCACATCTGCCCGGAAAAACTCATACAGCTTGCGGGCCAAAGGCCCCGTCATACCTTCCACCTGTGCCAGTTCTTCTTCAGTAGCCTGTTTCATGTCCTCCAGGGAGGCAAAACGTTTCCAGAGCGCCTGCCGCCTTTTAGGGCCGATACCTTCAATATGGTCCAGGATAGAAACCAGATTACGTTTGCCTCGCAGCTTCCGGTGATAGGTAATGGCAAAACGATGGGCCTCATCCCGGAGTCGCTGAATCAAATGCAGCGCCTCTGATTCTTTATCCAGCAGGATACTGTCAGAACGTCCTTCCAGGAAGATTTCCTCTTCCCGCTTGGCCAGGCCGATCACCGGCAACTCGCTTAGACCCAGTCCCCGGATAACTTCCAGGGCGGAGCTCAGTTGGCCCTTACCGCCGTCAATGACTACCAGGTCCGGAAGGTTATCGTACTCCTTGTATCGCCGGTAAACTACTTCCTGCATAGACTTAAAGTCATCCGGCTTGCCTTCCGTAGACTGAAGCTTAAAGCGGCGATAATCCTTTTTGCTGGCCGCCCCGTCCCTAAAGACCACCATAGAAGCCACCGTCTCACTGCCCTGGGTATGGGAAATATCAAAACAGTCCATCCGTCCCAGAGGTTTGCTAAGCCCCAGCGCCTGCTGCAGCTCTTCCGCCGCCTGCAGGTCTGACTCCATCTGAATCTTACCGGTCCGTTCCCGTTCCTGAATCAGCTTCAGGGCATTATCACAAGCTAACTGCAACAACTTAACCTTATCCCCTCTTTGGGGGTTCAAAAGCTCTACCTTGCGTCCGGCCCGCTGATTAAGCCAGGTTTGAATGGCCCCAGCTTCCTCTTCCTCCAACAGCTTAGGCAGCAAAAGCTCCCGGGGCAAAAAAACATCTTCAGAGTAATACTGTTTGATAAAAGCAGCGATTATCTCCGTCTCCGTCTCTCCGTTAACCGGCCAGAAATATTCTTTGCGTCCCACCAGTTTCCCGGCACGGACAAAAAATATTTGCAGGCAGATGGTAAACTCATCAGCCCCATAGCCCAATATATCCATATCGCCGCCTTCCAAAACGGCTTTCTGACTTTCATCCAGTCGATTAACCGCTGCCAGCTGATCTCTAAGCCGGGCCGCTTCTTCAAAGCGATACTCTTCCGCCGCCAGCTGCATTCTTTCCTTTAAATCCCGCTTCAGCTCCTGAGTTTTCCCATCCAGCACCATACAGATACCGTCCACCATCTGCCGGTAGACCGCCTGACTTACCTGACCGGTACAGGGAGCCAGACACCTTTTAATATGGTACTGCAGACAGGGACGTTCCTGATTCATCTGGCGGCACAAGCGGATAGGAAACATACCCCGGAGCAGCTTGACAGTTGCGTGCATGGCTCCCACGTCCGCATAAGGTCCGTAATAACGGGCTCCATCCTTAAGGAGGCGCCGAGTCACATACATACGGGGATAAGCTTCATTCACAGTCACCTTCAGATAGGGATAGGTCTTGTCATCCTTCAACATGATATTGTAACGGGGACGATACTTTTTTATCAGGTTGCATTCCAGGATAAGAGCCTCTACCTCGCTGTCGGTAACGATGGTCTCCAAGTAATCGATATGGCTGACCAGAGCCCTGACTTTGGCACTGTGCTGGGAGGAATCATGAAAATAGCTGCGCACCCGGTTCTTTAGCACCACCGCCTTGCCCACATAAATAACCTTCCCGGTTTCATCGTGCATGATGTATACTCCGGGGCGCTCCGGGAGTACGGCTAAGGCTGCGGTAATTTTTTCGTTCATGGTTCCTCTTTTCCAGCCGGCCGCTTACGCATCCTCCGCTGCTTGCCGGCCATCCTGGCTTTACGGGCTTCTCCCTCTTCCCGGACCTTTTTACTTAAGTATTCTTTAAATTGATGCTTAGCCTTGGCCTGGGTTAAAATCCGTTTCAGGTATTGTCCTGTATAAGACTCCGGCACCTTCGCCAACTCTTCCGGCGTCCCGCAGCCTACTACATTTCCGCCTTTATCTCCGCCCTCCGGTCCCAGGTCGACCAGATAATCAGCTGTCTTGATTACGTCCAGGTTATGCTCGATAACGATGACCGTATCGCCGCCTTCCACCAAACGGTGCAATACTTCCAGCAGCTTGTGAACATCGGCCGTATGCAGACCGGTAGTAGGTTCATCCAAAATATATAAAGTTTTGCCGGTGCTGACCTTGCTTAATTCCGTCGCCAGCTTAACCCGCTGCGCCTCGCCGCCGCTTAAGGTCGTAGCCGCCTGTCCCAGACGGATATACCCTAATCCCACGTCTTCCAGCACCTGCAGTTTACGTTCAATCCGTTCCTGATTCTGAAAATACTCCAGTGCTTCCGTCACGGTCATGTCCAAGACCTGGGCAATATTTTTTCCCTTATAATGTACCTCCAGGGTATCCCGGTTATAACGGGCCCCGTGGCAAACCTCACAAGGCACATATACATCCGGCAGAAAGTTCATCTCAATCTTGTTGACCCCGTCACCGCGGCAGGCCTCACAGCGTCCGCCCTTCACGTTAAAGCTGAAGCGCCCCTGAGTATAGCCTCTGACCTTAGCTTCGTTAGTCTTGGCAAACAAAGCCCGGATAAAATCAAAGACCCCGGTATAGGTTACCGGGTTAGAACGGGGCGTTCGCCCGATAGGTGACTGATCAATATCAATAATCTTATCGATATATTCCAGTCCCTCAATCTTATCATACTCTAAAGGATGCAGACGGGCCCCGTGAAGCTTAACCGCCAGGGCATTATAGAGGATGTCGTTGACCAGTGTAGACTTACCGCTGCCGCTCACCCCGGTAACCACCGTAAAAACACCCAGAGGAATCGCAACGTCGATATTTTTTAAATTATTACCCCGGGCACCCCTGATAGTAATATACCTTCCGTCGGGCTGGCGCCTGGTTTTTGGCACAGGGATAAAACGCTGTCCGCTTAAATACTGACCGGTAACCGATTCCGGCACCTGTTCTATCTCGGCCACCGTCCCCTGGGCCACCACCTGACCGCCATGTTCCCCTGCCCCCGGTCCGATATCGATAATCTGATCGGCGGCATACATGGTTTCCTCATCATGTTCCACCACCAAAAGGGTATTGCCTAAATCCCGCAGATGCTTAAAGGTCTCCAGCAGTTTGCCGTTATCTCTCTGATGCAGGCCGATGCTGGGCTCATCCAAAATATATAAAACACCAGCCAGGCCGCTGCCGATCTGAGTAGCCAGGCGAATACGCTGCGCCTCGCCGCCACTTAAGGTAGCCGCCGCCCGGTTCAAGGTCAAATATTCCAAACCCACATCGCTTAAAAATTTCAAGCGCGCGTTAATCTCTTTTAATACCTGTTTAGCAATAACCTGCTGCCGCTGGGTCAGGGTCAAGCCCGCAAAAAATCCCAGCGCATCCCGCACGGTCAGTTCCGTCACCTGACTAATGTTCTTCCCGCCGATAAGGATTGCCAGTACTTCCGGACGCAGGCGGTCACCGTGGCAGTCAGGACAGATGCTGCTGCTCATAAAGGTTTCTAAATCTTCCCGCATACTATTAGAAAAAGCTTCCCGGTAGCGCCGCTTCAAAAGAGGCAGAATTCCTTCCCAGGCCGTTTCGTGCTGCAGGTTTTCTCCCCGCAGATTTTCGTACATAAACTTAAACTTCTGCTCCCCGCTGCCATAAGCCAGTACCTGTTGTACCTCAGGTTGCAAATCCTTCCAGCAGTTATCCAGAGTATAGCCGTAATGCTTTAACATGGCGCCAATCTGACGCATATGATAGGAGGCCTGATTACTGCTGATAGCCTCAATCGCACCATCCCGAAAAGCCTTCTCTTTATCCGGCAGGATCAAATCCCAGTCATATTCCCGGTTCATTCCCAGACCGTCACAAGTGGGGCAGGCTCCGTAAGGGGCGTTAAAAGAAAATAAACGCGGTTCAATCTCCGGCAGGCTGATGCCGCACTCCGGGCAGGAAAACTTCTCACTGAACACCTTAGTCTCCCAAACTGCCTCCCGGACCGGATGACCACCATTTTCTTCCCGCTGCGGAGCCTCGCCGGCTTCTTCTCCGTCCGGATCAGCCGCCTTCTCCTCCACCTGATAGCGGATTTCCGTAATACCATCCGCTAATTTTAAAGCGGTTTCCACCGAATCTGATAAACGCTGGGTAATACCCTCCCGGACCGACATCCGGTCCACCACCACGGACAAGATATGCTTCTTCTTTTTATCTAGGACGATATCCTCATCTAACAAGCGCAGTTCCCCATCTACCAGCATCCTGGCATAACCGGCCCTGCGCATATTTTCAATAATGTCCTTATGTTCACCCTTGCGCCCGTAAACCAGCGGCGCCATGATCATAAACCGGGTACCCTGAGGCAGCTCCAATACCTGATCCACAATCTGCTGTACCGTCTGGCGCTCAATAAGCCGTCCGCATTTAGGGCAATGAGGTTCTCCCACCCGGGCGAAAAGCAGACGCAGGTAATCATAAATCTCCGTAACCGTGCCCACGGTAGAACGAGGATTGCGGCTGGCGGTCTTTTGGTCGATAGAAATAGCCGGGCTGAGCCCTTCAATATAGTCCACATCCGGCTTGTCCATCTGCCCTAAAAACTGGCGGGCATAGGAGGACAAACTTTCCACATAGCGACGCTGGCCTTCCGCATAAATCGTATCAAAGGCCAGGGAAGATTTACCGCTGCCGGACAAACCGGTAATAACCACCAGTTTATCCCTGGGTATCTCTAAATTTATATTTTTCAAATTGTGCTGACGCGCACCGCGAATAATCATCTTATCCTGCATGTCCCGGTTCTCCTTGTCTTACTTTTCAGTGCGCTAACCCGGCACCAAAAAGCCCCTTATCTCCTTAATCCTTGCCGCTTCTAAATCCGGCAGTCCACGGTCCCTAGCCAAGCCACCCCGACCTGCCTGACACTTATCTTCTAACTGCGTTTATGCGGCGTCAGCTTTTCCCCTAACTCACCCTTAACCACAATCAGCCGGTCCCGCAGTTCCGCCGCCGTTTCAAAATCCAAATCTTTGGCTGCCGCTGTCATCTGCTTTTCCAATGCCTTGGCTAATTTCTGCAATTCCCGGGCCGAACGTTTCTTCAAGTTCTTATTATTAAAATCGGCTTCCAGGACCTCTACGTCTTCTTCTATCTTCGTCAGCTTAATCAGATGACGCTGCTCCTTGTAGATAGTTCTAGGCACTACATGATGCTGTTCATTATAGGCCTCTTGAACCTGACGGCGACGATTCGTCTCCTCGATAGCCCGCTTCATAGAATCGGTCAGCTTATCCGCATACATGACCACATGACCATGCACGTTACGGGCGGCACGGCCGATAGTTTGAATCATGGAAGTTTCCGAACGCAGGAAACCTTCTTTATCGGCATCCAGAATAGCAATACAGGAGACCTCCGGCAAATCCAGGCCTTCCCGCAAAAGATTGATACCCACCAGCACATCAAACTCCCCTTGCCTTAGAGCATCTATAATCTGGGCCCTTTCAATCGTGGCTATATCCGAATGGAGATAGCGGACTTTGATGTCATTTTGGCGTAAATAATCCGTCAAGTCCTCCGCCATCCGCTTGGTAAGGGTCGTTACCAGGGTTCTTTCCCCGGCGGCAGTAGTCTTCTTAATCTCCCCCATCAAATCATCTATCTGTCCTTTAATAGGCCTGATTTCAATGCTGGGGTCCAGCAGTCCGGTAGGCCTGATAATCTGCTCTACCACCTGATCCGCTTTATTTAGTTCGTATTCTGCCGGCGTGGCCGAAATATAAATCGCCTGTTTAATCTGAGCATTAAATTCATCAAAATTCAAGGGCCGGTTATCTAAAGCCGAAGGCAGGCGGAAACCATACTCCACCAGCATTTCCTTGCGGGAACGGTCCCCGGCGTACATAGCCCGCAGCTGCGGCAGGGTTACATGGGATTCATCCACCACCAGCAAGAAATCCTGCGGGAAATAATTAACCAGGGTGAACGGCGGCTCCCCGGCCTTACGGCCGTCCATATGGCGGGAATAATTTTCAATGCCGCTGCAGTACCCCATCTCATCCATCATTTCCAGGTCATACCTGGTTCTTTGTTCTAAACGCTGGGCTTCCAGCAGTTTATTTGAAGCTTCCAGAATACCCAGCCGTTCCTTGAGCTCCACCTTAATATCCCCCATGGCCCGTTCCAGATTCTCCCGGCTGGTTACATAGTGGGATGCAGGAAAAATGGCCACGTGATTGCGTTTAGACAAAATTTCTCCCGTCAGTACGTCCACTTCCAAGATACGTTCCACTTCCGTATCAAACATCTCGATGCGAACAGCCTTTTCCCCGTAGGCAGCTGGAATGACTTCAATCACATCGCCCCGCACCCTGAAGGTTCCCCGTTTAAAATCGATGTCATTGCGGGTATACTGAATCTCTACCAGTTTCTTTAAGATAGCGTTGCGTTCAATGGTTTGCCCTACCCGTAAGGATAAGACCATATTATAGTACTCTTCCGGCCCGCCCAGACCGTAGATACAACTGACACTGGCAACCACGATCACATCCCGGCGTTCAAAAAGGGCGCTGGTAGCACTATGACGCAGCTTATCAATTTCATCGTTAATCGAGGAATCTTTTTCAATATAAGTATCCGTCTGAGGAATATAGGCCTCCGGTTGATAATAATCATAATAAGAGACGAAATACTCTACCGCATTCTCAGGAAAAAAGGCTTTTAATTCACTGGCCAGCTGCGCTGCCAGAGTTTTATTATGGGCAATAACCAAAGTCGGCTTTTGCACCGCATTAATGACCTGAGCCACCGTATAGGTTTTACCGGTACCGGTAGCGCCCAGCAGTACCTGACTGGCCATTCCCGCCTTAACGCCCTTAATGAGCTTGGCAATAGCCTCCGGTTGATCTCCGGCCGGCTGGAAAGGTGCTTGAATTTTAAACTCCATGATGATATCCTCTATCTCATACTTTCCTAAAAAGATTACGTTTTATCTTACCTATCTTATATATATCTAAAAACCTTGTAGCAGCAGTCCTACCGGACAGTGGTCGCTGCCCAAAACATCCTTATAAATCACACTATCCTCAATTTTAGACTGCCAACGGTTGGAAACCAGCCAGTAATCAATTCTCCATCCGGCATCCTTCTCCCTGGCTTTAAACATGTAAGACCACCAAGTATAGGCGCCCACCTTCTCCGGGTAGAGGAAACGAAAACTGTCTGTGAACCCTGCCGCCAGTAGTTCCGTCAGCTTAGCCCTCTCTTGGTCGGTAAAGCCAGCATTACCCCGGTTAGTTTTCCAATTTTTTAAATCGATATTTTCGTGGGCCACGTTTAAGTCGCCGCAGACCAGCACCGGTTTTTCCCCATCTAATTTTAAAAGATACTGCCGGAATACATCTTCCCATACCTGACGATAGTCCAGCCGTTCCAGGCCACGCTGAGAATTAGGCGTATACACGTTCACCAGGTAAAAATCCGGATACTCGGCAGTAATTACCCGTCCTTCCTGGTCATGTTCTTCCACCCCCAGGCCATAAGAAACTCGCAAAGGCTCCTTCTTCGTAAAAAGAGCCGTCCCTGAATAGCCTTTTTTTACCGCACTGTTCCAATACTCATGATAACCGGGAAAAACAAACGCCGCCTGTTCCCGCTGCATCTTTGTTTCCTGCACACAAAATACATCGGCCTCCGCCTGTTGCATAAAATCCATAAACCCTTTATTCATACAGGCTCTAAGCCCGTTAACATTCCAGGATATCAACTTCATTTTAAACCTCTTTCCGGCACTTCTGCGTCTCTGACGCTCTCTTCACAGCCAACTGTTGCTAAATTTTTCCAATACACCTCATAATTGTATATTTTAACATTATTAACCTAATTATAAAAGCGAACACGCAGAAAAAAATAAAAACCCGGAAACCTGCGTCTCCGGGTTTAAATTACTCAGGCCTGCCGTTGCCAAAAAATTACTTTGGTCAGCCTTCAGCCAGCTTAGTTTTTAAAATGGGTTACGCGGTCCTTAACCTCTGCCCGTTTAGCATCATTAAACCGGGGCAGGGTACTCAAATACCCGGTAATACGGCGAACCCGGACAATCGTATCATAATGAGGCTTAACCAGCACATCTGCCCCCTCTAAACTTAAATCCACGCCTAACAAGGTCTTATGAGGCATTATCTGCAGCTGTTCATCCACATAGTAAGCCGCCTCTTCCTTAGAAATCTCATCATCGCAATTAACTTTTATTCCGTGGTACTCGTAGGTCATCGCAGCCATCTCCTTAACCGTTATCAACACCTTCAGCCTTTAACGACTGAATCTTCATCACGTGCTCTATTATATATGATAGGCTTGATTTTGTAAAGAGAAAACCACAATATTTTGTGTTTTACAGGCCTCTATTTTTCTAAAAAGCCCTATAAGTTGATTTTTTATAATAGTTATCCACAGACTTACGCACAGGTTATACCCAGATAAAAAAGGCCGGTACCAGCTTAGCAGGTACCGGCCGCAACTTATCCACACTAAGAACAGACAGCCTTATAGCAAAGGACGGTTTTCCATCTTGTTAATCACGTTCGCCAAGGCATACTTAATGGTAACTTCCGGATGTTCCTGCAGGCCTAAATCTTTAAGGTCATATTCCCGAACCTGCCTCCGGTTAAACTTGTCTCCGTTAGCGTTATACGCGTACAGGTCGGCTGCTGCTATCGTACGTACCAGAGTCTCGCCGCCGTCATCGCCATCCCAGCCGCCCCAGCCGAATCCGCTTGTAATCATGTACTCCCGCATCGAATAAACTTTAGCTATGACCACGACCTTGGCGTTAAGTTTCTGAGCAATCTGCGTCATCACAGCTTTATCCGCCCTGCCGCCATGCTGATCCAAAATCTCCCTGGCGACTGACCTGGCATTAAGAGCCGCATCTTCCTCCATCAGCTTATAACTGGGAAAATGGTAAGCCATCTTCACCATCTGCCTCCAGGAACGATAAATGCTGCTATCCATAGCACCAGACTGATCGTAGACCAGGAAGTAAGCCGGCTGGTCGTAAACCAGCGGTTGTTCCGAAGCTTGTGCCGGCACTGGGGTAGCCGTAGCAGTATTCTGAACTGCGGTGCCGGTTGAAGCCGGATTATCTGCCAAAACAGGGTTTGGCACCCATACTACCAAGCATAAAAGCGCAACCAGAAGATAACTTAACTTTTTCATAATGGTCCCTCCTCGGTAGACACCTTTTGCGGCAAAATTATTTCAAAACTGCCGCTGTGCCAGAACCCAGCGGTTCCAGTTTCAGATAAGACGCCACGGTCTGACCGACATCAGCATAAGTAGACATCGCCGGAAGTACGCCTGCTTTTACCTTCGTACCGTAGAAAAGAACCGGGATATGTTCCCTGGTGTGATCGGTTCCGGTCCAGGTAGGATCACAGCCGTGATCGGCCGTGATGACAAGAAGATCATCCTTCTTCAAGGCTTTCAGCAGCTCCGGAATCCTTTTATCCACATATTCCAGGCCCTCACCATAACCTCTGGTATCACGGCGATGACCGTACTTGGAATCAAAATCCACAAAATTCGTAAAGACCAAACTATTATTTGGAGCCTCTTTAACAGCTTGTAAAGTAGCTTCAAAAATATTATCCAGCCCAGCTGCCGGATAATGCTTGCTGATTCCCCGATGAGCAAAAATATCGGCAATCTTCCCTACCGCATAAACCTTATGCTTAGCCGCCACTACCTTATCCAACAGCGTTGCCTCCGGTGCCGGAACCGCATAATCATGACGATGCTCAGACACCCTGGTGAACTTACCGGCCTGATCTCCGGTAAAGGGCCGGGCAATAACCCGGGAGATATTGTAAGGCTTGACGAGCTCAAAGCAAAGCTCACATAAATCATACAGTTTTTCCAAACCAAAGGTTTCCTCGTGGCAGGCAATCTGCAGCACGCTGTCCGCCGAAGTATAAATAATCGGCTTACCAGTCTTCATATGTTCCTCACCCAGTTCCTGAATGATGACGGTACCAGAAGCATGTTTTTCACCTAATACGCCTGGCAGTTTGCCCTGTTTAATAATCTGGTCAATCAAAGGCTGAGGAAAACAATTAGCCTCACCGGTAAAGTAACCCCAGTCAAACTTAACCGGTACGCCGGCCAGTTCCCAATGACCGCTTAAAGTGTCCTTGCCTTTGCTGACCTCCGCCGCATAAGTGCAGGCACCGATTAACTTCCCTGCTCCCAGGGTGTGAATCAGGGGTTTTCCCGTACTTAAATCATGGGCTTTTTCTAAACCCAGCTCCGCTAAATGCGGTAAAGTAAGATAATGGGAGGTCCCATCCGGATATCTGCGGTTGCCAGCCATATAGGCGGCAATATGTCCTAAAGTGTCGCTGCCGACATCCCCAAAAGTTGCTGCATCAGCAGCGGCCCCAATACCAAAGGAATCCAGCACCATCATAATTGCTCTTGTCATATTATTCTCCATTCCGCCGCTTTCAAAGACGGCCCCAATAGTGGTTAAAATTTTACGCACTATTTCTTCTTCAATTTTTTTATTTTTACGTGCCAACTTACTATCTTTTTCGTTGCAGAGCCGGCACGCTTGTTTACGAAAGCGCTTACAATTTTTGTCACATAATCTGGCCAGGTTAACTTCCCTAAGCTAAAAATATTAATGATTGACAGTTTTAGCCACGCCTGACCCTCACTTTTCAGCCGCCAGCAAATGTTCCAGAGCCCGTTTTACCACCAACTGAAACCTGGCTTCCGCCAGCCGGTAAACCTCTTGCGAAGCCACTGCTTCACTATCAGTGCGCTTAGCCACTACTCCGCAGATAGCACCAGCCTGTAAACCAAAAACATTAGCCAGAACTAACAAAGTTGCCGCTTCCATCTCATAATTGCTGCAGCCTAAGGCCTGCCACTGTTTCAAACTCCCCTGTAAACTGCAGGGTACGTAACCGGTAAAACTATCATACCGCTCCTGCCCGGGCCAGAAACTATCCGTGGTTACCGTAATGCCCACCTTATGCGGTATCTGTAATTCTTCCGCCGCCTGGCGCAATGCCAGGGTAATATCCAAATCAGCCACTGCCGGAAACTCCACCGGGGCATAACATTTAGATGCTCCATCCAGCCTTACGGCAGCCTTACTGATTACTACCTCACCCAGGTTAAGGTCTTCCCTTATGGACCCGGTGGTACCTACCCGGATAAAATGCGTTACCCCCAGACGGGCCAGCTCTTCCAGAGCAATGGCCACACAGGGACCTCCCATACCGGTAGACATTACCAATACAGGCTTATCTGCTATTTCAGCCAGCCAGGAAGTAAATTCCCGGTGGCTGCTCAGGAATTCTGCCTTTCCCAGAGACTTAGCCAAACCTTCCACCCGGCCCGGATCACCTGGAAGCAAGGCATACTTAGCCCCCCGCAGCATCTTCCGGCTCAGCCCGATATGATACAGTTTCTCCTCCGGTAAAGCATAATTAGCCATCCCAGCACCTCCTGCTCTGTAAGCCTCATGCCTTGCGCCTGGAACAACCACTGTTAATTTTCTCCAGCATCTTATTCCTTAGGTATATTTTAACACGTGTTCTTCTTTTCGCCAATCGAAACTTGACATACAAAAAAAGGACCCCGCAGGGTCCTTCCAAAAACTACGACATTTTTGCCTGACCCTGCCTAACTTCTACCACCAACATCACTCTGTTAGTCAAGATAGCCTTATGTAATTTTCAAGTACCAGATTTAAAGTTTCACAATCATTACGGTAGCTCTGCCAGCCTGCTTAAACTAAAATTACTTCAGCATAGCCTGCAGCTCTTCATTAGTAATGGTCACCAACAGTTTCTGACGGTATAAAGGACCACGTCCCCTCATATCTACAAACACTGCTACATCCACTTCCGGCATACCCAGAAGTGCTTCTCTGGCATTAGCAGCTTTCAAGGGAGTAAGTTCCATCCTCATCACCAAAGAATTGGCTTGTCCAACTGGAACCAGCATGCATTCAAAGTAATCATCATCCCTGAACTTGCCCTTCAAATTAATCTTGCCTCGCAGCAAAGCACCGTCATATTGCTCCTGACACAGGTAGGGACGCAGATATATATCCAAAAATACGCCTTCATCCTGACCCAGGTTATTATAAGGTAGTTCAATATTAAAACAAATCTTCTCCGGAGTTTCGGAAACCAGCTCCGCCTTGCTACGCTTATCCAGATAAAAAACCACTTTTTCCGTTTCCTGAGTATAGATATAAACGGCCACAACCACTATCGCAGCTATGATTAATGCTAAAATAATTTCTAAAATTAATAACATTATGCTACCTCCTTAATCCTTCTTATAATCTTTGATAATGCAAATGGGAGTTCTCTCACTGCCGTTACCAAAAGGATTATCTATCAGGATCTGAGAAATCAGGTCCGGATCTACACCAGCGCTGACGCCCAGGACAGCAGCACGTTTTAAGTCGTTCACATCGGCTACCGCCGCACCGAAAGATCCAGTAGCTTTGGTAATTTCTTCAGCCACCTTGGCCGGATTAGCCGGACCATAAACCAGACACTTATCAAAAGGAGGCATCGTACCGGTGATATCATCAATCAGACGGGCTTGTTCCCCGGCCATCTTATAGAAGATACCAGACTTGCCTACACATTTACCCAGAAAACCGCAGATAAAAGCCAAGAGGACCTTACCGCTTCCCTCGGCATCCATGAGGGATTGCATCGCATACCAATTGCTCAAGCTGCCCCAGGAAGGAAACATATGGCAAAGGACTTTCGCTAAAAAGGTAGGATGAAAATCCTCGCTGCGTTTATATCTGCCTTGCGTAATAGCGACCACGCTCTCAGCTACACAGACCACATCTTTGGGTCCTATCTTGTCCTTGCCAAATTCCAGGATCGCATCACAAATATTATCCTTGTGGGTTAAAATCCTGGTTGGAACCGTTACAATCGTATATCCCATTACTTTCACCTCATAAAATTTATTTAACTGCTCTATCTTGCTCAGCCTTAAAAGCTGCATCAATCTTTTCAAACCACTTAGGCGGCAAACGTAAAATTTTACCCTGCCCATTGGTAAACATATTTCTGGTAAAACCTTCTACTGCTACGGCCCCGTCTCTCAAACGGATAACCTTGTACGTAAAATCCAGCTTAGCCCGGTTAAACTCACTCAAGGTTGTTTGCACCTCGTACTCGTCATCACAAAGTAGAGAATTCCTATATTTAACCTTTACTTCCGTAATAGGTGTGACGATATCCTCATGCAGCAGATCCAGCATTAACACTCCACAGGCCCGCAAATAGGCAACCCGGCCCATCTCAAACCAATGCAGATAATTAGAATGATGCGCCACCGCCATCATATCAGTCTCAACATACCGCACCCGGTCTCTGATTGCCAGCACGTTACCAACTCCTCCTGCAAATCGCCCGCTTTACCCAGAAATCTTGAAAGGAGCGTTTCTTAATATAATTTAACACAACGCATATTATATCACATCTAAGAGTTTAATGGTGATGCATTTGTGAAATATTTTTCTATAACCCCGATAAATATTTGCCACTCCGGCAGATTTATGCTATAATAACTTTTGTAATCATTATACGCCTGTAGCTCAGTGGATAGAGCACCAGCCTCCGGAGCTGGGTGCGTGGGTTCGATTCCCACCAGGCGTACCAACTTATATCTTACTCAAATTGATGACAAGGCAGAGAATTTAATGCTCCTAAATTTATAATTTAAAGCACCCAGACAGGTGCTTTTTTTATATGCCAAAATAGTGTCAGCAAAATTTAATATGGTACCTGTATATTATAAAGTCCTTTAGTTTTACTAATATGTGCAACCTGTTCCTAAGCTACTCCCTCCCACCCCGCAGTAATATAAAACCGTGAGCAGTAATGTCATTTCTACCGCTCACGGTTACTTTATTTCAACCATATTCACCTGTCTTGAATCTCTTCTTCACCTAAAATCGGCTTCTGAACAGATTCTCCTTTTTTTAGATTTTAGAACCAGACGCGGTTCTAAGTTAAGTTGTACGCTCTTATCTTCTTCATAAGAGCTTCTGCCCATCCACTTCATGAGCCTATCCTGGATTTACAGCCTTAAACATCCACTCTCAGGTCTTACGGCTAAGCGCTGCGATTCCGGTTTTCCAGCCTCCTGTCTTTTTCGGATTTACAAGATTTATGCATATAAGTATGCAACCTGCCGCTGTAGTAACAGATGCTAAATGCACCTTTACCTCAGCCTTACGAAAGACCCGCTTCTTGAAGACTACCTGCTTCAGCGGATTAGACATCTTTCGTTACCATTCTCAGCTTCACCTGATGAGGAATTTTGCCATAAGCTTCTAAAGTACTACTGGAATTAAATCTACCACTTACTTAACTTCTCAAAGCTTAAATTTTACTTTACACTGTAATCCTTGGTATTAACACTTTTGTCTTTTGGCACCAGACATCTAACAGTTTTCACGGTTAAGTCCAACGTGGTTCTTTCTTTACAGAACCAGTAATTCATTATCCTTTGCAGGTGGGTTAATTACTCTAACGCTGTTGCCTTAACCACTGTTATTTCACTGCCGGTGCTTCATCTGCTATATTCATTGGAAGCACCCCCTTTTCTTTCTGTCTATATTGTAGCATAACTTTTTAAGTTTGTCCATCGTTAGCTGAAATTGTTCAAAAAGTCAGTGATTTATGTATCTACTGTTACAAAAATCAAGTTTTTCCCTTTCCATCACAAACGCCTCCGGCCACATTGACAATAAAATCCTGGACGTTGGTAACGATGGTCTTCACCGATAAACTGCCGCGATCCAACAGTTTATTTACCGCAAACTCCGAAATATCTACCGAATAAAAATAAGTGGGCCGCACCTTACCGTTAATTACCCGATAAGAGGGAAACATATTGCCGGTAGCTACCGTATGCAGGGTAGAAGCCATACAGATAACAGTGGTAGCATCTCTGACCATATTGCGCATAGCATCCTGTCCCTCATAAACATTGCCATGAACCTCTGGCAAGGGTCCGTCATCCCTGATGGATCCTACCAGCACGAAGGGAATATGGCACCTGTCACAAGAAATCATAATGCCGTCTTCCAACTTTTCCTTTTCAATAAATTGATGAATACCTCCATCCAGCCTGATCTTATTAATCGTGTCCAAATGATGGTAGTGGCCTAACGGAGCCAATTTCTGCGTATAAACGTCCTGGCCCAGAGCCGTCCTTAAATACGAAGCTTCCAAATCGTGGGTAGCCAAAGCGTTACCAGCCATCAATCCATCCACATACCCGTTCCGAATCAGCCGGCAAAAAGCTTTGCGACTGTTAGCGTCAAAGGCACAGGCCGGCCCCATTACCCAGACAATTTTGCCATACCGTTTTTCGTGCCGCAGCACCGCATAAAGCGAATCATAATCTTTCGAATAGGCGGTCTCCCGGGAACGTCCCTGACGAAAGGCAAACTTATCCTTAGGCTGCGCCTCGCTGGCAAACCCGTTTACATGGACATATATTCCCTCCTGCCCACTTTCCGTCCTTCCCAAAACCACCAGGTCACCCTGATGCAGATTACGAAATTCCACTACCTTGATGCGTCCTTCCCTATAAACAGCTACGCAATCCATCCGGCTTTCCTCTGCTAAAAGCCAGTGTCCATCTACTTTGAAGTATTCAGGAAAAATAGAGGTCGCATGATACCCCTCCGGTGCCGCCCCGTCTTTCGGAGCCGGCTGCAAGACTATATTGGGCGCTGTCATTAAGCGCTCTTGTTTAAAATCAGGTTTTTGATATTTAGGCATAGACCAAACCATAACTTTTCCCCCCATAATTATTATAACCGGCGATAAAACCTTACAGGTCCAGCGCCTTGAGCGCCATGGACGATAAAATATGCACTCCGTGCAACATATCGGCGTGGTTAAAATGCATGTTAGGATCGTGCAGCCCTGGTTCCAAATCACAACCCAGTCCGATAAAAGCTGTCTTCAAATGAGGCTTCTTCAAAGGATAAAAATTAAAATCTTCCCCAATGGTCGTAGCTGTCGGCGGTAAAAGACCTGCCTGTCCTACCTCTTCCAGGATGGCCTGCCTGGCGATTTCCACCAGAGTATGATCAAATTCCGCCGCCGGGCAGTCCCCCACCTTCTGCAGCTTAGCCTGCACGCCAAAAACTGCGGATGTCAGCGTTACCGCCTGCGTAACCTTTTCTAGCAAATTCTTCATCTCGGTATTAGACGTAGAACGTAAATCAAAGCCTAACTGCGCTTTGGCGCAGATAGCATTAAGGGACCCTCCGCCGGCCAGAAACCTGGTAGCTTTCACATTGCTGCCCTTAAGGGGATCCATCCGGATGGCATTCACCGCCTGGACAATAGCCGCCCCGGCATCAATAACGTTCAGACCAAGCTGCGGCTTAGAACCATGAGCTGCCCGCCCGGTCAGTTCCGCTTCCAGTAAAGTACAAGCCGTCCACTGTACCGCCGGAATCACTTGTCCTGATTTAGCCATATCCCGGCCCAGCACATGAATACCAAACAAATAATCCACGTCATCCAGAACTCCGGCCGCTAAAAAGAATAAAGCCCCCTTACCTATTTCTTCCGCCGGCTGAAACAAAATTTTCAGCCTTCCCCGGTTAAGGCCTCTTTGGGCCAGCTGCTCCGCCGCCGTCAGGACCATGGACATATGCGCATCGTGCCCGCAGGCATGAATGCCGATTTCCTGCCCATCCTCCTGCTTAAACATCAGACAATCCATATCGGAACGCAGCGCTACCGTAGGACCGGCCTTGCCGCTGTCCAGGATGCCAACCACTCCAACCTGACCTTTAGGACAAATGTCTTCCGGTGACAGCTTCCCTTTCATTTCTTCCACATGCCCGGCACCCTCCAGACCAGGATTAATTTGCACCTGATAGCCCGCCCTGGCTAAGCGCTCAGCCAGGAACGCCGAGGTTCGTACTTCTTGAAAAGCAGGCTCCGGCATACCGTGAAGGGTCTGCCAGATTGCTTCTATTTTAGCTTTCTCATCTCTCATAAGCCTAAATCCTTTCCGGCCGGCACTCTTCCTGCTTCGCCCTTTTTTCACAGGTTCCTGTCTTAAGTACGTCCTTCCCAGCCGCACTTTTTCCCAAAAATACGCCTGACCAGTCAGTACCTTGAGCGCCCAATTATAAGGAAGCGGCCTGGATTTATGTTCCAGACCGTCCTAGTTATTTATTATCCGTTTACTTTTCTTTCCAGCCCAGATAAACCGATCCCGGGAAGTGCTCCTTAATGAACTGGGCATTCTCCGGAGACTGATAGACCTCCTGGAACGTCTTAAGCCGAGGGTCAGACAAAGTATCTTTCCGTACGGCCACGATATTAACGTAAAGCGAATCAGCCGACTCTTTTAAAATAGGATCCTTGTCCGGATTCAGTCCGGCATTCATAGCATAAGTAGTATTAATCGCCGCACAGTCTAAATCATCCAAACTTCTGGGGATAGCCGCCGCTTCCAGCTCCACAATCTTAAACTTATGAGGATTATCGGTAATATCCTGCACCGTAGTGGTAATATCTTTTGAATCCTTGACCTTGATTAGATTATTGGCTGCCAGCAACAGCAAAGAACGTCCCCCGTTAGTAGGATCGTTCGGAATGCCGATCTTGGCACCGTCGGGAATTTTGTCTCCCGGTTTCAACTTTTTAGAATAAATATTAATAGGGAATAAAGCTGTCGGAAAAGCGCTCACCAAATTGAACTTAGGCTCTTTTTTCAAAGTGGCATCTAAAAAAGGCTTATGCTGAAAACTATTGGCCCAAATCTCTCCCTGAGCCAAAGCAGTATTAGGGGTAACGAAGTCACTAAACTCTACTACTTCAATCTTCAGGCCCTTTTTCTCTGCCAGTTTCTTGACATTATCCATGATTTGCGCATGAGGTCCAGGGTTAACCCCCACCTTTACCGGCTTAGAAGTATCAATCTTTTTAGTCTCACCCTTTGGGGCACCGCCGCACCCCAGCACGGACAGAGCCGCCAGGCAAACCAGACCGGCTGCCAGGTACTTACCATATTTGTTCATTTCGTCTACCTCCCCCAAAATAAATAATAAAATAAAGGATAAGGATATTTTAACACATTTAACTGGAAAAAATAACCCCATCCTTAGGTAATATTAATATTTACTTTGCTAAAAATAATCACACGATAATCAGACCGGAACCCATTAAGGTAAACTGGCTAAGCCTCACAAGACATAGAAACCACCAGCCAGCTTAATAGATCTCGAGAACCCGTATGCCTGGTCAAGCTGAAAAAACAGCCCGTAGTCTTGTCGTAGAGATAATCACGTACCTTATCTCTAACCTTGACGCCCAGGACCGCTACTTGTCTTACCTCCTGCAGCTGCAGTTCCCTCATATGTTCAAAAGTTTCTTTTTCTGAAGGATTCTTCGCCAACGGTATAATAGCTGTTTCTCTTAACTCCGCATCCAACTCCCATTCCCGCAATTGCTCCTGTAATCCTTGCAACTCAGTCCGGCCTTCATTGGAATAATCCTGTACAGCCACTATCTTTTGCATGTAACAGCACAACCTCCTTTTACAGCTCACGTGGTGTAATTATATCCATTAGTCCATAAAAATGCAATATCTTTTTTTGTGAATTTAAAATCCCGCTTGGGAACTAACGCCAAAATAAAAAAACACCCCGGCAAATGAACTTTGCCAGGGCTAAGAGGGGTAATACATTATTCACTACCTCTTGTGAGATAGTTGAGGGTAATTAAATTGGCGGAGCGGGTGGGATTCGAACCCACGTGCCGCGGACGGCTAACGGATTTCGAGTCCGCCTCGTTATGACCACTTCGATACCGCTCCGAATCATTAGCTTTAAGCGCTATTAAACATTATAACAAGAAAACAGCAATTTGTGAAGGGGCAAAAACCTACTTACCTTATCTTTTTTCTACCTCAGTTTCTTTGATTCTGGAAAAATTTCTGAATCAAGGCCAGACATTTTTCTTCCATGCAGCCACCTAAGACTAACGCCCGGTGATTTAATTTGGGATGGGTCAAAATATTGAATAAGGACTCCACCCCGCCGCCATTAGTATCAGGACAGCCAAATACCACCCGGTCTATCCGACTGTTCAAGATAGCTCCACTACACATAGGGCAAGGTTCTACCGTGACATACAAGGTACAGCCGGTCAAACGCCAGTTATGCAAAACCCGGCAAGCCTCTTTAATAGCTATGATTTCCGCATGAGCGGTAGCATCATGCCAAGCCTCACGCATATTGTGCCCCGCCGCAATCACATTCCCATCGTACACGATAACTGCACCCACCGGTACTTCGCCCATCTCGCCGGCCTTCTCTGCTTCAGCCAGCGCAATCTCCATAAAATCCTTATCCTTCATGTTGCAAAATCCTCCACTGTTTCCATGGTTTCTATTTCTTATCGCATTTCAAACCGGCAGGATTTTGTTTTTGTCTCATGGTTAAATCCACCCCTTCCGCCGGCACTAACATGAATTTAGCCTGAATAACACTCTCTCAAAATTTTCTTTTATTGTACCATAGTAAATCCGTCCACGCAATCTATTCTTCCAAGGAGTCGGCTTCTTCTAAAAGAACTTCCCACCGGTTCATCAGGTCATTAATCGTCTGTTCGTAAGTTTCCCGTTCCCGGGCCAGACGAAAACTGTTTTCGGGATCGATTTGATTTTCCGGCTTACAGATTTCTTTGTCTAAGACACCCAACATAGCTTCCTGTTCCCGCAAGCTAAGTTCTACCTTAGCGATCAGATTTTTTAGTTCTTCCGGACTATGCCTCGGGCTGAGATTTTTATGTTTGTTCTTATTATTTTTTCCAGCTCCACCATCAACGGCGGCCAGTTCCCTTCCTTTTTCCTGCCCGCCGGTAATTTCTGGGTTCTGCCCAGACTTTACCTCCAGGTCTCCGCACGCACCAAACCTGGTTTTACCACCGGTACTATCAATTGTAGAGACTTTACCGCCTTCTTGCACCGTTAAAGCTGCCAACCGCGCCCTCTCAGCCCGATAAAATTCAAAATTACCTTTATAGTCCTTAATCTGGCCTTCATCAATTTCCCAGATACGACTGGCAATCTCATTTACCAGATAACGATCATGGCTTACTAAAAGAACACTGCCGTTAAAAGTTTCCAGCGCTGCTTCTACGGTTTCCTTAGCCAGGATATCCAGATGATTGGTCGGTTCGTCTAAGATTAAAAAATTGGCCCCGTCCAGCACCAATTTTAACAAAACCAGCCTGGCCTTTTGCCCGCCGCTCAGACTGCCGATACTTTTAAAAACATCATCACCGTGAAAGAGCATCCCGCCTAATAATGAACGGGTCTGTTCATCGGTCAGGCCATACTCCGTCAGGAAATTCTCCATCAAGGTCTGAGCCGGATTTAAGCGTTCGTAACTTTGAGAAAAATAGCCAACCTGCACCCGGTTGCCTAGTTTAGTTTTCCCGCCTAAGAGAGGAATTTCCCCCAAGATACTTTTAAGTAAAGTAGTCTTACCTGTACCGTTGGCGCCAATTAAGCCTACTTTTTCGCCCTGGCGCAGGGTCAGGTTGACCTTTTGTGCCAAAACCCTGTTACCGTAACCTATCTTCACATCTTCCAAGATTAAAACTTTTTCCGCTGATTCCGGTGCCTTAGGCAGCCTTAGTGAAAAAGTTTCATTCTGTACCGGAGCATCCAGACGTTCCAGACGATCTAGCTGAGACTGGCGTCCCCGGGCCATCTTACTTTTTATGCCAGCCTTAAACCGTCTGATATACGCTTCCTGCATCGCTATATAGTCTTGTTGCGCTTCATAGGCAGCGGTCTGAGTTTTACTTTGTATTTCCTTTTGTTCCAGATACTTGCTGTAATTACCTTTAAAAGACTGTAAGTGTCCGCCTTCCATTTCCAGGATGCGGGTAGTCACATTATCCAGGAAAGTCCGGTCATGACTGACGATAATCAATCCGCCTTTATAATCCCGCAGATAGCTTTCCAGCCACTCCATCATCTTAATATCCAAATGGTTGGTCGGTTCATCCAAAATAAGAAAATCCGGTGACTTTACTAGCGCCGCCGCCAACATCAGCCGCGTCTTCTGGCCGCCGCTTAAGGACTGCGCGTTCTGTTCCCACATCTCTTGAGGAAAAGACAGTCCCAACAATACCCTTTTTAAATGCAGCTCATAATTATACCCGTCCAGATACTCATACCTCTGAGTAACCCGTCCGTAGGACTCCAGAACCCCCTGGTCAGCTTTCCCGGCTTCACCCTCCAGCTTTTTTAACTGATCCCGGAGCTGCAGGATTTCCGGATTGGCTCGCAACATAAAGGACCAGATGTCTTCCTCCCGGATGCTGCCAAACCCTTGCTCCACATAGCCCAGCTGCAAGCCCGGTTCAAAATGAATGGTGCCCTGGTCGGCAAATTCCGGCTGGAGCAAACAATGTACCAAAGTTGATTTTCCGCAGCCATTTACCCCTACCAGGCCTATCTTTTCGCCCTTGTCGACCATGAAGCTGATATTTTTAAAAATTTCCTGTACGCCAAAACTCTTGGCCAAATTTTCTACTACTAGTTGCATCAGTTACAATCCTTTTTCTCTTCCGGATGCCAACGGTTGAAACCCCCAGGTAAAAACCAGCTGCATCCACCATCTTATTAAAAAAAACATAGAGAAACCTCTGCTTCAGCCTCTTCAGGTTAAATAAGTCCTCTCCGGATTTTCTAAACGAATTACGCTTTAAAATATCCGTCGGGGTGAGACTTATGCCATTTCCAGGCGGTAGCAATAATTTCTTCCGTACTGCTGTGCTGCGGCTTCCAGCCTAGCTCTGCCCTTATTTTAGCAGAAGAAGCTACCAGGATAGCCGGATCCCCGGCCCTCCGTTCTTCTTCTTCCACTTTAAAGCCAATGCCGGTAATCTTCTTAGCCGTACCGATAATCTCCCTTACGCTAAAGCCACTCTCTGAGCCCAGATTATACACCGTACTCTCCCCGCCCTTAATCAGGCGCTGCAGCGCCAGGACATGAGCCGTGGCCAAATCGCAGACATGAATATAATCCCGGAGACAGGTTCCATCCGGAGTAGAATAATCCGTACCAAAGATAGAAATATGGTCCCGCTTCCCCTGGGCTGTTTTCAACACCAAGGGTATCAGATGACTTTCCGGATTATGGTCTTCCCCAATATGACCATCCAGAGAAGCTCCTGCTGCGTTAAAGTACCGTAAGGCCGTGTATTTCATCCCATAAGCGCTGCTATAGTCCTTCAGCATTCCCTCGATGACCAGCTTGGTCCGTCCATAAACATTGGTCGGATGTAAAGGAAAGTTTTCTTTTATAGGCGTAGTTGCCGGCTCACCGTAAACCGCCGCCGTAGAAGAGAAAACCAGATAATCCACCCCGGTATTTTTCATGGCTTCCAGCAAATGCAACGACCCTTCCACGTTATTAACGTAATACTTGGAAGGATTGGTCATAGACTCACCCACCAGGCTGGAAGCGGCAAAATGTATCACCGCATCTATTTCAAAGCGGCCCAGCACATGTTTGGTAAAATCTATATCCCGGATATCGCCCTGCACCAATTGTACGTCCTCCGGTACAGCCTCGGCGTGACCGGTAGAAAAATTATCATAAACGATGGGAGTAAAACCACTGCGTTTTAATTCCTCCACTACGTGTGAACCAATGTACCCGGCCCCCCCGGTTACCAAAACGTTCATAAGTAAATCCTCCTCTTAAAAAAGCAAGCGGAGCCGCAGCCCCGCCCGCTTAAAATTTATTATACCCTAAAAAAAGCCTCGACTCGATCTCTTAAATATTAGTCAGTGTTGTTTTAAGATACTTGAGGAATTTTTCCTTAAGTTCCGGACGACGCAACGCATACTCCACCGTCGCTTCCAGAAAACCTTCCTTATCGCCCACATCATACCGCCGTCCCTGGAAATTATAGGCATAAATCTGCTGCCGGCGGCCTAATTCCTTTAAACCGTCCGTCAACTGGATTTCTCCGCCTCTCCCGGGAGGCGTCTGCTCTAAAATTTCGAAAATCTCCGGCGTAATGATATACCGTCCCAAAACAGCTAAGCGGGAAGGTGCTTCTTCCATGGCAGGTTTCTCCACCATATCCGTAACTTTAAAAGTCTGAGCATCTTCCGTAGGCTGCACGGAAACAATACCATAAGATGAAACCATATCTTCAGGTACTTCCTGTACGCCCAATACTGTCGCTCCGGTTTGATTGTAAACTTTAATCAACTGGCTTAAAGCCGGATGCTCCGGGTTATAGACCACGTCATCTCCTAAAAGGACCGCAAAGGGTTCATCGCCGATAAAATGTTTGGCACAAAGAATAGCGTGTCCTAATCCTTTAGGTTCCTTTTGACGGATATAGTGGATGCGGATATCAGAAATCTGGCGCACCATCTCCAAAAGTTCCTTTTTCCCGGTTTCTTCCAGGGTCAGTTCCAGCTCTATGCTGCGGTCGAAATGATCTTCGATAGCTCTTTTGCTGCGTCCGGTAATAATGATAATATCCTCAATTCCGGACTTAAGAGCCTCCTCCACAATATACTGGATAGTTGGTTTATCTACAATCGGCAGCATCTCCTTTGGCGTAGCCTTCGTTGCCGGCAGGAATCTGGTTCCCAGTCCGGCGGCAGGAATTACTGCCCGCGTAATAGGTTTCATAAACTTTTTAAGCTTCCTCTCCACCAATCAGCGCCAACAAATCCTGGGTCTTTTCGCCCAACAGTTTCTTGTCGCCTTTAGTCTCTACATTCAGACGCATTACCGGCTCCGTGTTAGAAGTACGGATATTAAAGCGCCACTGGTCATAAGCTACGCTTAAACCGTCAATCTTATTAACCTTGCCATCGGCATACGCCTTTTCAATCTTAGCCAAAACTGCCTTGGAATCGGCCACCTTACGGTTAATTTCCCCGCTGCAGGGGAATTTGGCAATCCGGTCATCCACCAGGGCAGACAAAGGTTTGCCACAGGTGCTTAAAATCTCCGTCACCAGTAAATAAGGCAGCATGCCGCTATCACAGAAAGTAAATTCTCTAAAATAATGGTGAGAACTCATCTCGCCGCCGTAAATAACATCATTCTTTCTCATGCAGTCCTTCATGAAGGCATGACCGCTCTTACTCATAACCGGTACACCGCCGTACTGAGCAATCAAATCTTCTGTATTCCAGACCAGGCGGGGGTCATACATAATCTTGGCACCCTTATTCTTCTTCAGGAAGGACTCCGCCAGAAGACCTACCAGATAATATCCTTCAATAAACTGACCCTGTTCATCACAGAAGAAGCAGCGGTCAAAATCGCCATCCCAGGCGATACCCACATCAGCATGACATTCTTTGACCTTGGCGGAAGTCGCCTTGCGGATGGGCTCCAGCATCGGGTTAGGCACACCGTTGGGGAAAGTCCCGTCCGGCTCGTAGTTCATCTTAACAAACTCAAAAGGCAGAAACTTATTCAGTTCCTCCAGGATAGGTGCCGCAGCACCGTTGCCCGGATTAAGGAGCACCTTCAGCTTCTTTAACTTACTTACGTCAATATAGCCTAGCAGATGCTTAATATAGTCCGCCATGATATTCTTCTTGGTAAGAGTACCTTTAGTCTTTCCCACCACCAGAGTATGCGGGAACTCATCGGCCGCCACCAGCTTCGCAATATCCATCAGACCGGTATCTGCGCTGACAGGACGGGCGCCCCGGCGCACCAGTTTCATACCATTATACTGAGCCGGATTATGGCTGGCCGTAACCATGATACCGCCATCAGTCTCCAGGAAAGAGGTAGCAAAATAAATCATTTCCGTGCCGCACTGACCGATATTAATAACATCAGCACCGCCGTCACGCAAGCCATCGCTTAAAGCCGCCACCAGCTTGGGTCCGGTCAGACGAATATCATGCCCTACCACCACCGATTTTGCACTGAATAAAGCTGCAAACACCCTGCCAGTACGATAAACCAGCTCTTCATTGACCTCTTCAGGATAGATACCGCGAACATCATACGCCTTAAACGCCTTTGTGTTAAGCATACCATTTTCCTCCTTGTATATTTTTATCAGCTCAGCTGTTTCTGATTATTGTACCTGCTTTATTTTGCCTGGTCACTGCCACTCTCGGTCTTAGCCTTAGCATTATCCGCTTCCGGAGGTACTACCGCCATATCAATCAATAAAAACTTTTCGCCGTCTTTCTTAAATACCGCAATAACATCCATCACCGGCCCTTTTTCGTATTTGGCCAGATATCTTAAAATATCACCGCCGTTAATCTTCTGAAAGACCACCATATTCTTATCCTTCAGTACACCTAAGTCACTCTTCATATTGGCCATCATTTCGGTATACTGTTTCTCCGTAAAATTCTTCTGCATCTCCGGGGCCATATAGGGCTTAAGTACACTATAGGCTTTCCCGCTCAGGAAAACATCCACCACTTTCTGCTGCTCATCAATATCTTTACCGTCACTGGCAAAGCAAACAGCGGTCAAGGCAAGCATCATGGCGGTCATAAACAGCACTAACAACTTTTTCATTAAATATTCCTCCTCTGGCATCAGGACTGAGAGCCCGAACACCCTTGCAGCCAATCTTCTGCAAGCCGTAGTTTATAAACCCTTTTCCATTCTTTCCATTGCTTCAATGGTACCTTCCCGGCTGCCGAAAGCCGTCAGACGGAAATATCCCTCGCCCATCTGACCAAAGCCGGCACCCGGCGTACCTACAATCGCCAACTTATTTAAGAGGTAATCAAAAAACTCCCAGGATTTCATACCTTGCGGGCACTGCATCCAAATATAGGGAGAATGAGTACCACCATAAAACTTAATGTTCTTCTTCTGCAGCACTTTTCCCATCAGGCTGGCATTTTCCTTATAGAAAGCCAACATCTCATGGCACTGCTGCTGTCCTAAGGGAGAAAATACCGCTTCGGCACCTCTTTGTACGATATAAGGCACCCCGTTAAACTTAGTAGTCTGACGGCGCAGCCACATCTTATTCAACTGCATTTCCTGGCCAGCCTTAGTCCTGCGCACCAGTTCCTGCGGCACTACCGTATAGCCGCAGCGGGTACCGGTGAAACCGGCGGTCTTTGAAAAAGAGCAAAGCTCAATCGCACACTTTTTGGCTCCCTCAATAGCAAAAATACTGCGGGGCAGGGAAGGATCGCTGATAAAAGACTCATAAGCGGCATCAAACAAAATAATAGCATCATGTTTTAAAGCATAGGCCACCCATTTTTCCAGCTGGGCCTTCGTATAAACCGCGCCGGTAGGATTATTAGGTGAGCACAGATAAATGATATCCGCCTGTACGGAATCATCCGGCATGGGCAGGAAGTCGTTTTCCGGACTGCCGTTCATAAAAATGACCTTGCGGCCACACATAATATTAGTATCCAGGTACACCGGATAAACCGGATCCGGCACCAGGATCGTATTATCATTACTGAAAATATCCGTGATATTGCCACAATCACTCTTGGCACCATCGCTGATAAAGACATCTTTACTATCCAGGGTTACGCCAAAACCGGCGTAATACTTAACAATTGCTTCGTGCAAGAAATCATAACCCTGCTCCGGGCCGTAACCACGAAAGGTTTCCTTGACCCCCATCTCGCTTACAGCCTTCTGCATAGCTTCAATTACCGCTGGAGCCAAAGGCAGCGTAACATCGCCGATCCCCATCCGGATAATCTTCTTCTCCGGATGCGCCTGGGCAAAAGCGCTTACCTTATGGGCAATCTGAGTAAAAAGGTAACTATCCTTTAAATTAACATAGTTCGCATTAACAAAAGCCATGGCTTAATCCCCCATTACAAATCAATTATTGATGATGCTTAGAAACACCAAACATCGTCCTAAAACAAACCTGACTAAAACTTACTTTTAATAAATTTTATCCATACCTGATATTATTAGCTATCCCCCCTGATTTTTCCTGCTTTTTAGTTGAGAATTATAAAAGAAATCTTAGGCTACCCTAAAATCTCTTCCGGTATGTCTATTTCTCCCTCATAGGCTAAAACTGCCGGCCCCTGCATGATGATATGTTCATCTTCCCGGTAAGTGATATGCAAGGTTCCACCTCTTACTTGTACGTTCAAAGGTTGCCCCTTCTTACCGGCCTTATTTAACAAAATCGTCGCTACCGTCACCGCGCTGGCTCCGGTTCCGCAAGCCAGCGTTTCCCCGCTGCCCCGCTCCCAAACCCGGAACTTCACCGTATTAGCATCCACCACCTGGACAAATTCTGTATTCACTCCCTCAGGGAACAACTTATGATGTTCAAACCTGGGTCCCAGTTTCGGCAAATCCAGTTTATCTACATCCTCAACAAAGGTAATAAAGTGCGGATTACCCACAGAGATAGCCGTACCATTATATACTTCCCGTCCCTCTTCATCATCCCTTAACACCAGACCCTGGTCTACAAACATAAAATGGTCACTAATCATAGGGATATCGGCGCATTTAAAAATGGGTTTTCCCATATCTACCGTTGCTTCCGTTACCTTCCCGTCCTGCACGATCATATCAATATGTTTAACTCCGGCCAGGGTTTCCACTTCAATAGACTTTTGGTCAGTTAATCCCCGGTCATAAACAAACTTAGCCACACAGCGTATGCCATTGCCGCACATCTTACCCTCAGAGGCATCAGCGTTAAACATTCTCATTCGGAAATCCGCCTTTTCAGAGGGACAGATCAGGATCAGACCGTCGCTGCCGATAGAAAAATGACGGCGACTGACATATTCAGAAATTTTCCCCGGATTAGGCAGTTCTTTTTCCAGACAGTTAACGTACACATAATCATTACCGCACCCATGCATCTTGGCAAATTTTAATTTCATCTTCTAAATCTCCTCCCTGCCGCAAACATCCACAAAATCCGACAACAAATTTAGACAAACTTTCTTGCGATACTGGGCGGAAATACGTCCGGAAATGGGATTTATAACTTCGGCATACTGTTTTAAAAGCTCGGGTTTAATACTCTTTACTTCCGCCAGGGTCTTGCCCAGCACTTTCTTTTCCAGATTGTAAGGACGCAGGATAAGATTATCTACAGCCCCAAAAGCGGCTGCAAAATTTATTACCCTTCCTTCCCTGACTTCCATCACCCCGGCAAAAGCAACCCGTGAAATGGCTAAAGCTTTACGGGCACCAATCTTTTTGTAATAGAAATTACTCCAGTTCTTTCTTGGCACCAGTATTTCCACCAACAGTTCCTCTGGTCTCAGACAAGTTTTATTACGTCCCAGATAAAACTCATTAATCGGTACTAACCGTTCTCCATCAGCTGAAACTAACTTGAGCACGGCATCAAGCGCATAATAAATTAAAGCACTATCCGCCTTCGGCGAGCCATTACAGATATTACCGCCCGAAGTGGCCTGATTACGTATAGCCGGCGCAGCTATCTGGCTCAGCGCAGCTTTTAATAATTGGGGAACCAGCGGTGAGGCCAGCATTTCCGTAAAGGTACAGGCAGCTCCAATATGCAGATACCTTCTATCTTCCTTCATCTGCCTTAATTCTTGCAGCTTGTTTAAAAACAAAAAGGCTGTCTCTTCCTCATCTTTAATCATCAAATCAGTCCCGCCAGCATAAGGTACAAGCTGCGGTATTTCCTTTTTTAAGTGCAGCGCCTCCTGCAGGCTTTCCGGCTGATAACTTTTTACCATAATCCTTCACCTGCCTTAGCCGCTATTTGTATAGCTTTAACAATAGAATTATAACCGGTGCAGCGACATAAATTACCAGACAGGCCGTCCCGAATCTCCTCCTCGTTAGGATGAGGATTTTGATTTAAGAGAGACTCTCCAGCCAGAATCATACCGGGAATGCAATAACCGCACTGGACAGCGTCTACGTCTGCAAAAGCTCTTTGGAGCACTTCAAAACGTTTCGTATGAGCAAAACCTGCAATGGTAGTAACTTCCCGGCCGGACACAGCACCTAAGGCCACCATACAGGAATTAGCCAGAAGGCCGTCTAAAAGCACAGAACAGGCTCCGCATTCGCCTTCACGGCAACCGCATTTTACCCCGGTCTCGTGAAAATCTTCTCTTAGTACATCTAAAAGCTTGCAACCAGCGTTACGGCAGGAACTTACTGCTTGGCCGTTCAGCGTAAACTTAATTTCTTCAGAAATGATTTTGCGCCTCCAGCTCCTTAAGGATATCTTCCATAGAAACCGGCGTATGATATAACCGGCAGTTTAAGGCCTGTTCAACCGCGGCAATATAAGCCGGCGCACCCCCGACGCAAGGCAGTTCTCCTGCGCCCTTGGCACCAAAAGGCCCATACGGATAAGGATTTTCTACAAAATCAACTTCCAGGTGATCTACATCCTTGGCCGTAGGAATAATATAATCGCTTAAACTGTTGTTGCGAATGCGCCCATTGACAGCTGACAACTGCTCCATGCCGCCGTAACCAATGGCCTGTAATAATCCGCCTTCCATCTGTCCCCGCACTATTTCCTCATCAATAGGAACTCCGACGTCATAGACGCCCCAAGCCCCCAGTACCTCAGTCAAACCAGTCAGCGTATCCACCTTTACCTCCACTACGTTAGCAGACCAGGAGTAGGTTGGATAAGCATCGCCATGCATCATGGGATCTAAGGTAAAGGGTATCAGACAATCCGGATGTATGTAATTTTCCTCTACTAACTGTTCTTCGCCTTGCTTCCAGTCAGCTTTTAATTTCAGGCAGGCCCGCTCCAAAAGTTTGCCTACCACCATCATGGAACGACTGGCTACGGTCGGTCCGGAGTTGGGAACCTTAACGGTCTGCGGATTAACAAAGATGACCTGTTCCGGTCTTACTTGCAGGATATGCATTACGATTTCCGTAAAAGTGGTTTTCAAGCCCTGGCCCATATCCGTATTAGCAGACAGAATTTCAATCGTATTATCTGCATGCTTAATAACCTTCAACTTAGACTTGATGATATCCCGCTCGCCATTACCAGTAAAACCGCAGCCATGATAAACCAGAGACAGACCTATCCCTTTACGATACCGGCCCTTTTGGGGCAGGCCATAGGCACCGTACTTTTGCTTATAGCCGGACATCTGGTCAATCTTAGCTATCATCTCCGGGAAAGCGATATAATCATGATATTGGCCGCAAGTGCTGGTAACATCTCCCTGCCTGGCCATATACTTCTCTTTAAAGTCCAAAGGAGTATAGCCTAGTTCCTGAGCCAGATGTTCCATATGAAGCTCCATGCCAAAGAAAGTCTGTGGTCCGCCAAATCCTCTAAAAGCACCGTTAGGTACCGTATTGGTCTTAACCGCACGTCCGTGTACCTTCAAATTAGGCACCGTATAAACACCGCAGGCTCCTATCAAGCCGCGTTGCAGCACCACCATGGACAAGGTCTTGTAAGCACCTCCATCGTAGGTCACATCTATATCCAAACCAATAATCTTATTATCCTTTAAAGCGGTACGGTAGACCATATAACAGGGGTGACGTTTAGAAGTAGTGCTGATATCCTCCCGCCGGTCCAACACAATTTTAACCGGCCGTTTGAGTTTATAGGCCGCCACAGCCACCTGACAGGCTAACACCGATGGATAATCTTCCTTGCCGCCAAAAGCACCGCCGGTAAAGTCAAACTTCACATTTATTTTGCTATCGTCGCTGATGCCTAAAGCTAATTTTAAGGCATTATGAAGATAAAAGGGACACTGCATGGAACCGTGCACATAAATATTCTCCCCGTCCGATTCTCCGATCATGCCCTGGCACTCCAGATAAGCCTGTTCCTGGTAACCGGTATGCAGCTGTTCCTCAAAAACACGATCCGCTTCCTTAAAAGCCCTTTCCGGATCACCCTTACTATAAGTATACTCATAAAAGGTAACCGGCGATTTTAAAGGGTCAAAAATTGGCTCCTCTTCTTCATATACTACCACAATAGCCTTTAAAATCTGATTTATCACCTTGACATCTTCACCAACCACCAGCAAAATAGGCTCACTAATATATTCCACCCGGTCAACGGCAAAGATAGGCGTATCCGTATCAACCATCGCTACCGCATTCTTTCCCGGGACATCCTTGTAATCTATAATGGCGTATCCATCTGGCAGCTTAGGCAAAGTAATGGACTTAATCCTGGCCTTAGCTACGGTAGAGCGAAAAAGTTTACCATGAAGTAAACCCTTTATTTGCAAATCATCTACATATTGAGCTTGACCACTAACCTTTTCAAAGTGATCACGCTTAATAAGATGTTCTTTAATGATGCTCATCAGTTTCAAGCCTCCCTTACATAAGTATTACAAGATAATATAAGTATAACCTGATACCTTAATTATAAAATACCGTAATCATAAATGATCGCACCTGTTAATTCATAACCCGGCATGCTCCTTACCGCTACTAACTTAAAGGTCTCTATATCTATTTACAGTTTAGCGTATGTGCCGTGGAAATACAAGTGAATAATCTTTTTCCCATAAAAAAAGCACTCACTTTTACAAGTGAATGCTTTCTTATCAACCGGCAGCTATCTATCCTTCCAGGCCGCTTCCAGCCAAGTACTTTCGACGTATAAGGGCTTAACTGCTGTGTTCGGTATGGGAACAGGTGGAACCCCTTAGCCAT
>Ga0268357_100343_pt1 | contig 63556 bp, 66 predicted proteins | sample BioMet10_FD_192466 | JGI IMG/M metagenome (GOLD analysis project Ga0268357, IMG submission 192466) | Sewage microbial communities from Oakland, California, United States - Biofuel 10 (Illumina Assembly) | ecosystem: Engineered > Wastewater > Sewage > Unclassified | place: USA: California... | reverse complement strand
TAATAAAAGAAGAGCTCGAAAAAATGGGAATAGAAACTAGGTCTATTGGTGATACAGGAATAGTTGGAATAATTAAAGGAAAAGAAGGAGGAAAGGTTTTAGGACTTAGAGCTGACATTGATGCACTTCCTGTAACAGAAGATACAGGGCTTGACTTTACTTCGGAAAATGAAGGCGTTATGCATGCCTGCGGACATGATACACACGCTGCCATGCTGCTTGGCGCTGCAAAATTATTATCTAGAATGAAGAGTGAATTTAAAGGTACCGTAAAGCTTATATTCCAGCCCGCAGAAGAAGCAGGCTCTGGAGCCAAAACAATTATAGAAAAGGGTGCTTTAAAAGATCCAGATGTAGACACTATAATTGGTATGCATATATTTAGTGATTTACCATGTGGGAAAATGGTAATTCAAGAAGGACCTTTTATGGCTAGCGGTGACACTTGGCAGCTTGAAATCCAAGGAACACAGTGTCATGGATCAGCTCCTTGGCAGGGTGTAGATGCAAATGTCTGTACTGCAGCAATTGTTCAGGCGCTTCAGACCATAGTAAGCAGAGTAAATGATGCACGTTCCCCAATAGTTATAAACGTAGGAACCATACATGGAGGCGAGCGTTTCAATATTACCTCGGGTAAAGTTACACTTGACGGCATGAACAGAACCTTTAATGAAGAAACACGCAAACTGCTTCCTCAGTGGATGGAAAGGGTTATTAAGGGGATTTGCAGTGCTTATGGCTGTGAATATAAATTTAATTATGATTTTCTTGTAGCAGCTGTAATTAATGAACCTAAAACAACAAGACAACTTAAAAAGTCCGTAAGCAGTATCATTGGTGAAGAAAATATTATTGAAGTTGAAAAAGTAATGGGCTCCGAGGACTTTTCAGAATATATGCTGTGTGTACCAGGAACAGTAATGATACTAGGAGGAGGCAACCCTGAAAAAGACTGTATCTACCCGCAGCATTCAAATCACTTCAAAATTGATGAAAATGCTTTGCCAATAGGCGTTGCTAGCTATGTACAAGCTGCACTTGACTTTCTTAAATAAAGTAAAATTTTAACCTATATGTAAATGCTAAAATCTGAAGCCACTGAAATTAGTGGCTTCAGATTTGTATTTTTTATATATCCAATAAATTTTTCTTGTAGGCTGCATACAGCTCTCTCAGTGTCTGAATTTTTTCATCCATTTCCAATTGCAGTTTTGAAATTTCACTGTAGTTCATTAGATCGGATTCAATTTTTATTCTTGTGAACAAGCTCTTTGTGGAGTAAGTATCCTTCATAAGATAAAGCCTTAATTCATTTATTTTCATCCAGTTTGCTACATCCAGGTCTAGTGCTTTATCTGCCTCATGAATCATTTTGAAACCACGAATTTCTCGAGAATAGTTACTTATTATTCTGTTATTTATCTCAACAAGCCATTTCTTCATTGTGCCCATTCTGAAGCTGTTGATCAGCTTTTCATTCAGGATACCTGGAGCCTTTAATACCTGAACCTTTTCGGGATAATTATCTAAGGCACAAAGATTCTCATATACTGTAGCAGGTGCTTTTCCAAAGAATTCTTCTCTCTCTTCATCTGTAAAATCTTCAAAAACATCTTCTTCACTTCTGTAAGCCCTTCCCTTTTCAAGATACTCTGCGTCATCTTCAGGTTTCTTAGAAAGCTCATCCAGGAGATCATCTTCAGTCTTTCCACTTGTAACAGCATACTTGATTCCATCCACCATGGCCGTGAAAAGTGTTGCCGCTGCCAAATACGTATTTGTATGAGGATTTGGAGACCTTAGCTCAAATCTTGTTGCAAGAGGATTTTCTGTGTCTCTTACTAAACCTAGTAATACTGTCCTGTTTCTTGATGGAATGTCCACTGAATGACCCAAGGAAGTTACTATGCATATAGGAGCCTCAAAACCAGGTTTAAGCCTTCTTAATGAGTCATTTGTCGAAGATACGAAAGGATTAATTACTTCATAATTCTTCAGAATTCCCATTAGGGATGCGTAACCGAATATGCTCATGTAGTGTTTCTTTGCGGGAGCAAAAAGATTGATTCTTCTTCCATCTTTCAGCTTCAGGGCAATGCTCAAATGAGTGTGTTCTCCGCTTCCTGCAACTCCATCAATTGGCTTAGCAAGGAATGTCACATCCAGTCCATTATTTCTGAAAGCTTCGTGGATAATGCCCTTTGCCAAGAGTTCATTGTCTGCTGCCTGTAGGGCTGTTGAATATTTCCAGTCGATTTCAAGTTGTTCCATTATATGTGTGTAATTTCCGGATTCACCCAGTTTAGCCTTTACTCCTCCAACTTCCTTGTGTCCCATCTCTGGATCCAGACCGTAAGCCTCCATTACAGTAAGTGATTGTTCAAGTGCAGTCCTTACGGCTCCTTTTGTTCTTGTCCAGTACTGCTCTTGAAGTACCTGGGATGTGGAAAGTTCTTCAACTTCAGTCTTGTCATTTGGTGTTTTTACCCAGAACTCCAACTCCGTTGCACAGGTATCAACTATATCATCAATATCTTCATATTTAACATTCATTGAAGCTAATGATTCAGGGTATTTCTTAAACAACTCCAAAAGGGTCTTCTTGAGATAATCAATAGAATTCCTGAGTATTGCCCTTGAGTCTACAGCCAGTTTTTCGTGATGTAAAAAGCATGGAATCCTCAATGTGCCAACAGGTTTTTTAGTTAAGCCGTCAATGTTTTCATAATTATAATCAATAGTCCATACAACCTCTACATCTGCCAGCATGTCAACTTTTGCGTTGTTTAGGGATGCAATTCCAGGAAGCACAACCGATGAACCATCAGTCTGCACTCCTCCTTTTAAGAAACCATCGATATCTTCAAGGAACAATTTTGCCGGTATTTTTTCATCCGTACTGTTACCAGACAAATCAATACCCACCAAAGAAATAAACTTAATTTCCGGATGCTCAGTAAGCATTTTGGCTAATGCAGATTCTGAATGCTCTGTTTTTGGAACAACATAAATTAAATTATCTATCATTTTTTATACCTCCAAAATATAATATTTTCATTTAAAAACAGCCTATTTATTCTGTCATAGTTACAAGCCTTCAAATAATAAAAAATTGCTTATATTATTTTAATTTTTTCACCCTAAATTCCTCCCTTATACATTTTCTTCGAATTTGATGTACTAGTTTTAAGATATGGAAATTTTTCAAAAAATAAAAGACGTCTTTAAATAAAAGAACCTAAGGTTCCCTTTTAAAGACGTCGTTGCCTTTTCAAAAATATTAACTTTAATATATTATATTACTATTACCTTTTAAATACAATCCTTTTCCGTAAAAAAGTATATTTATTACATGAAATATGTAATTTTAAGTGAACTATGCTACTTCCTCTAAATTGATATTGATATTAATATCACCTAAACTTTCCAATTCAAGCGGAACAACTATAGTAGTAAACTTGTTGCTGATTTCAATTTTTTCTCCGGCAAGTAAGGATGGAGGAGTAATGTTTATATTAATCTCCTTGTTAGCAAATATAGTACTAGCATTACCCATTATCATATTACCCATTTCAGAAATTGCACTTTTGCTTATTTCATCCAATTCAAGTACTGCTGTCCCACCCATCATTGTAGATGCAATTTTCTTTGCAGTTTCAGTTGACATCTCAAAGCAAATTTGCCCTTTAACCTTTCCAACTACGCCTATAATGATAATGATTTGATTAAACACGTTGGTTGATGATTTTAAATAAACCTTTCCCATCTTTGAATCAATATTGCACAACATTTTAATAACAGATATTGAGGCTTCTATAAACGGATTTACATACTCTACGTTCAAATTTAATTCTCCTTTCAGTTAATAAAAAAGCAGGCTTCGTTTAAGTTGCCTACTTTTAAATAGCGTTTGTATATTTCTTTACTCAATACGAACCCTATTGTCTGGCAACCCAACCGTCATAGCATTTTAATGCTTTAGACTTGCGGCTTTGCGTCCTCATCTTTCGAAAAGTTTGCTTTTTTTAGTTTTTTAATCTATACACTTTGATTATATAAGGATAGCCTGTCCCACACAACATTTATTTGAAAATAATTAATAAATAACTAACGTTATATTCATGCAATACAACAATATTTTATCATATAAATATAAGCATTGCTATTTCACAATTTACTATTTTTAAATAATGTTAATACAACTGCTTTAACCTCTTTTTAAGTACCATATATAGTTCTATACATTCCTCGTTAATATTATATATTAAGTGAATTGTATCTTTAATCTTTGATTTTTTTGAAGGAACAATAGGTGAAAAGGTTAATACAGATACTGAAATGGATAATTCAATTGATATCAATGATAGAGAAAATAATATTTTTAGAATAGGTTCAATGTAGTTTTCAACGTATTCTGTTTCACAAAAGTTTAAAGTTAATCTATTTAATTCTGACTTAATAGAAATAATTGCTTTTAACATTGAAGTGGTCTTTTCTATAGCTTTAGATACTTCATCAGTAAAATCGCTTATAGTGCAAGTGGAATCCTTTTTTAGTTTCTCATATAATTTTCTTGCAAATTCAATATGAGCTGCTAATTTACCTTCATCATCCATATCCTGACTCCCTGCCTAAAATTTTTCAAAGTAAGTAACTCATGGAAATATACAACATCCATTATTCTTAGTTAATTTTTTAAATCTCTTTTTTAATATGTCATAAAGCTCCTCACATTCATCATTTATACTGTAAATTGTATGAATTGTGTCCTTCAATTTTCCTTTTTTACGTGGGACTATTGGCGAAGTAGTTAAAATACTTACTGATGTTGATAAATCAAAACTTGTTCTTGATAACAATTCTGTTGCAGTCATCAAGGGAATTATACAGTTGGCAATATATTCTTTTTCACAAAAATCTAGTGGCAGCCTGCACAAATCGGCCTTTATTGAATTTAATGCTGCCAGTGTTTGGGCTGTTTGAATAATAGTCGCATTTACATTAATATCAGTAGTTTCAGAAGGTTGGCTTATACTTAGCGCTTGTCCTTGATTTATCATCTGCTTTTGAGTTGCAGTTCGACTAGAATTTAGCTTCTCACTTTGATCAACTGCCTGGTTAATTTCCCTTGAATTTCTGATATCATTAATTAAATCAATTAATTCATTTATTATCTTATTTATTTGATCCTTTATAGCCTTGTCATCAGAGATACTTTTTTCACTCATATTCTTAGCTCCAATCTGAAATACTATATTTTAAATCTTAACATTAATTAATAAAGTAAATTACATATAACATATTTATTAAAAGAGGCTTGAAATTAGTACTGTTTGTAATAGGTTAGAATCCAAACAAAAATGCTATACCGATTACCACAATCAGTACAGCATTTTTTTATCTTAATTATTCATAGTTATATTATATGATTTATACCTTTGGAGGAACATACTTTAGATTTTAGAAGCCTAAATTACGATCCTGTAGAAAAGCTTACACAGTTTCGTTTCTCGGCTCATCAAAGCATTTCCTTGGGCAGTTTTCGCACATTTTTACTCTGTTTTCACTTTCTCCAATACTAAAAATTACAGCCACAGTCTTTATTGGTTGTAACTGACAAGATTTATTTATTGTTATAGTATTAATTTCATCTTTTAACATATCAAAAATTAAACCTTGATTTTTGATATGAAAATCATTTTCACCAGGAAATAGCTGGCCTGATATTTTTAAAGGAGCAATTTCATTTTCCAACTTTTTTCGTATATGCAAATTAATATTGTCTAGTGCAACAATTCCTATTTTATCTAAAATAATAGCTCTAATCATTTCACCATTATTAGAATGTTCACTAATTTTCTTTTCTAATCCTTCCCCCAAAGTATATATGCAAATATATATTTTTTTTGAATTTTTAAGTTTCTTTGCAACATAGTTACTATTGATGCAGAACCCATTATCAAATTTTGTTTTATTTTCATCTTTATCTTGTATTCCAAACTTCTTTAAAATATCTGAGGATTCAAAAATTTATTTGCAATTTTAATCTCTTCATCTGCTTTTTTAAGAATTATCTCTGGAACCTCTCTTTTTCCATATCCCAGAAATTTCAATACCTTATTTTTATCTATTTCAATATTTTCCGCCTGCAATATCATTTTAACACCCATAATTTTCTATTTCTTCGTCTAACATTCTTCCAGTTTCAATTGCAGCCTGAAGATTTTTTACAGGAGTATCATTCATACAGTTACATCCAAAAGCACAAAGATAATTGTCATATTTCTTCATTTTTTTTAAAAGTTTTTTTGTTTCTGCCTTAATTTTTTCGGGTGTTAAATTGTATAAAAGTTCAAGCGGATCCAAATTGCCCAGAAGCACAATATTTTCCGGTATTCTTTTCATGACTTCACCATAATCCATAATCTGATCAAGGCTCAAAGCATTTATATTACATGTAAGCATAAGGTCTAGAAACTCTGATGTATCACCACAGATGTGGAGCGCCTTCCAGCAATTTAAATCTTTATATATCTTATTTAGATTAGATACTATAATCTTTTCAAAACGTTCATGTCCCAAAGTTACAGTTGCAGGTTCTGCTATTGATATGTATTTCGCCCCGGATTTGTTAACAGCAACGGCATACCTTCTTACTGTTTCTGTGGTAAACTCCAACAGCTTTCTTACATACTCAGGATTTCTTATTATATTCCTAAGAAGGTGCGTTGCTCCGGCAAGTTGTACTGCCAGTGTAAAAGGTCCTTGTATCGAAACAAAGAGAGGCTTATCTATATTATCTGCTATCAATCTCAAACTTTTCAGATTAACAGGCATTCTGCCCGACTCATAAGGATTAGGTATTTTATATGTTTTTAAAATTTCAATATCCGTTATAGGATGATTAAGTACACTTGGGAAATCATAATCTGGTTTTAAAAGATCAAGTCCAAGGGTCTCACAAAAAATAGCTCCATCACATAAAGAATATATGAAATCTGTTTCAAAGGTCTCATTCATTTTTTGTGCAAGCTCAAGCTGTTTATATGGGTCATTGTATACTTCTTGAGCTTTGTATCCTGTTAAAAAAAGTCCATTTGTACCCATATCAGAGAGAAAAAAACCTCTTTTTTCGCTGTTTATATATTCAAGTAAAGTCATCTTTTTTCCCCCTTCAAAAGCATTTCAACCAACTTAACAGCATAAAGCGCATTAGATGCATACCCATCTGCTTTTATGGTTTTCGAATAATTTTCAGTGATGCTTCCACCTCCTACTATAACATAAGGTCTCTTTTTAAGATTTTTTGAGTTTATTGTATCTATTACCTTTTTCATCTGTGACCTAGTGGTTGTCATCATTGAAGATAGACCGATAATACTTGCATTCTCAATCTGGGCTGTGTATATAATTTCTTCAGTAGATATATTCACGCCTAAATCAATTACATTGTATCCCGAAGCTTCCAACATAATTTTTACTATATTTTTTCCTATTTCGTGAGTATCACCTTCAACCACTGCAAGTAAAACTTTTTCCTTGCTTCCATTATCTAGATTACCAAATGAGTTTAATAACTTTACACCTTTGTTAAGAGTATCAGCACATACTATTAGTTCAGGTATATCGTACTCCTTGTTATCATAGGCAGCAATAGCTCTTTCCATGCCATGTCTCAGACCTTTTGCGTATATTTCATCAAGATCAATATTTTCTATATCAATTGCCTCTTTTATTAATTTTTCAATAGCTTCTTCATTCATGTTTTTTATGCAGTCAGAAACTTGTTTTATAATATCCATATATATCTCCATTAATTCATTTGTTTATCCAATTAAGTACCTTTTTATCAGATCATTTCTTAATTTAGTATACTCCCTGGCATTTAATGAATAGATTGACTCTATATTTCTTCCATTTTTTAAAAGCTGAATCAAAAATTTCAAATTCAACTTTCATTGATTTTCTCCTATAAGTAAATTCTTTGCCCATTTTCCTTGGTGAAACAATGAATTTTAGATTTATCAAAGTATACTCTCATTTCATCACCAAGTCTTACTTTAAAAGCCTGTGCTACTCTTGCTGTAATACTATCATACCCTGCCTTCAGATAAATGTACTTATCACTTCCCATATTCTCAACAGCATCCACATATGCATTAAGATAAGAGTTTCTTACTTTATTATCACAATTGCAACCAATTGATTTGATAGTTACATCTTCTGGACGAATTCCTATTACAATTGTTTTTCCATCATAATCCTTGTCCTTAAGATTTTTAGCCATATCTATATGTGTCTCAATTTCAATATCGTCTTTTTTTAGAATTATACTCTGGTTTTGTTCAACCACTTTAACATCAATAAAATTCATTTGAGGACTTCCAATAAATCCTGCTACAAATATATTTGCTGGGTAATTATACAATTCTTGAGGCGGCGCTGTCTGTTGAATAACCCCCTTCTTCATGACCACTATTCTATCTCCCATAGTCATGGCCTCTGTTTGGTCATGAGTTACATAGATAAATGTAGTTCCAAGCCTATTGTGAAGCTTAACTATTTCAGCTCTTGTATTAATCCTCAGCTTTGCATCTAAATTTGAAAGAGGCTCATCCATTAAAAATACCTTTGGATTTCTTACAAGTGCTCTTCCAAGTGCCACTCTCTGTCTTTGCCCTCCAGAAAGTGCTTTGGGCTTTCTGTTTAAAATATCTGAGATCTTCAAAATCTCCGCTGCCTCTTTAACCATTTTGTCTATTTCTTCTTTAGGAACTTTCTTTATTTTTAAACCAAACGCCATATTTTCATATACTGTCATATGAGGGTACAGCGCATAATTTTGAAAAACCATGACCACATCCCTGTCCTTAGGTTGAACACCATTTACAGCTTTATTGTCAATATAAAGAGTACCCTCTGTTATATCTTCTAGACCAGCAATCATCCTAAGCACTGTTGATTTACCGCAACCTGAAGGTCCAACCAATACAATAAATTCATCATGCTGGATTTCAAGATTAAAATCAGTAACAGCGTGAATCTCTCCAGAATAAGTTTTACCTATACCTTTAAAAGTTAATTTAGACATATTCATTTTCCTTTCTACAACAGCTTTATCCTTTTACAGCTCCCTGGGTAAAACCAAATATCAATGATTTTCTGAATATAGCAGCCGCTGCGGCAGGAGGTAAAAGTGCCAGAATACCCGCAGCTGCAGTCATTCCATACTTTATCATGTCTTTTGAACTGAATTCTGCTGCAACCATGCTTAAAGGTTTTGTATCCAATGATGAAGCCAGAATTAATGGAATTTGATATTGATTCCATGTCATTAGAAACATCATAAGTATAACCGCAGATATTATCGGCAGGGAGTTTGGAATTATTATTAATAAAAATGCCTTAACTTTTCCGCACCCATCCAAGTATGCTGCTTCTTCCAACTCAACTGGGATTCCATTAATATAATTTGAAATTACCCAGGTTATCATTGGAAGGAATGAAGACACATAAACTATTGAAAGCCAAAATATATTATCCAAAATATTCAAATCAGAAAATATTGCATACAAAGGAATGATTGTGGTGAACACCGGTATTACGATTGTGGTAAGCAGTATTCCTCTAATAATTTCTCTGCCTTTGAATTTAAAACGAGACAATGCATAAGCCGTCATTAAAGAAATAGGAAGTCCTATGATCAGTGTTACAGAAACTGCTTTCAAAGAGTTAACCAGTCCCCTGATGAAAATTTGACCTTGTGCAGTGTTTATATTCAGTAACATGGCATAATTTTGAAAGGTAGGATTGTTTGGAATGAAATTTACAGTGGAGCTGAACATTTCATTTTCGGGACTTATGCTTACAATAAAACACCACAGTATGGGCCCCAGTGTGAAAATTAAAAATACCATAATAATAAAAATTATGCCTGCCTTTTTACAGACAGCTCTCATACAGCTCCCCCCCCTTTATTAAGGCTTCTGATATAAAAATACCCAAAAAACCCTGAAGCAATCATTATTATATATGTAACGGCGCTGCCATAGCCGAAATTCATATATGAAAAAGTTTGTGTATAATTATATATTAAAAGAGGCTGTCCTAAATTTCTAAATCCAACAAGTGCCACTATTTCATCAAAAACATTGATACCGCTCATGGTTAAATTAGTTAAAACTATTGCTGCAGAAGGCATTAGAAGGGGCATCGTTATGTTAAAAAATTTTTTAATTTCATTTGCACCATCAACCTCCGCTGCTTCATATATTTCCTTTGGAATCGACTGCATGTTAGCCAGAAAAACAACAGCGCAAAATGGAATTACGCGCCATGCAACTGTTAATCCTATTATAAGCAGTGTTCCATATCTTCCGTCAAGCCATTTAACAGGTTCCTGTATTAAACTGAGCTTAAACAGTATTTTGTTCATAAATCCAAAATCCGAATAAAATATAAATTTCCACACAATACCGTTAACAACAGGTGGCAGTGCCCAAGGTATAACAGCAGCAGCAGTTAACAATGAACTTATTTTTATTTTACTGTTTAAAATAACCGCTGTGATTATACTGAAAATAAAACCAATAAAAATTACCACAGCCATGATTATTATTGTATTGAAAAAAGCATATTGAAAATCCTGGCTCTTAAAAATCTCGATATAGTTCTGAAATCCTATAAATTTTTTATTTTCAGGTTGTGTAAGCTTATACCTCTGCAAACTGTAAATAAAGGTTTTAACGATAGGATAAAACACAGTCCCTAATATTATAATGGAAGCAGGCAATAAAAAACCATAAGCTAATTTGCCGTCTTGCTTCATATTAGACCCCCTTAATATATGCAAGGAGGAAGGATATCCTTCCTCCTATTTCAAACTTATTTACTTCCTTTAGCTAATGCTGTTATTTTTGTATTCATTTCATCGAAGGCCTGCTCAGGAGTAATTTGTCCTAAAGCCATCTTATTTACTGCATTGAATATAGCTGAACTCATTTCAGTATAGTACTTAGGAACACCAGTTGGGAACGGAGATTTTATAAGCTTTGATGTTTCAAGCATTGCTCCTGAATTTTTTATCTTACCATTATTTATTAAATCACTTAAAACAGCTGTCCTTGTAGGAATTGCCTGTTGTGCATCGTACATCTTTGTCTGCATAGTTTTTGAAGTATACCATTTAACAAAAGCCTCAGCAGCTTCCTTATGCTGAGAATAAGCAGTTACTCCGATTCCTTCAACAAGAGCCATTGTCTGCGATGCCTTTCCAGTTGCTCCTGGAGGAATGATTGGCTGTACTTTTCCAACCACTTTAGAATTTGCAGCATCATTAACCTTGCCCACATATGATGTAGGACCAACCATAAATGCAGCTTCTCCATTGGATAACTGACGGTATGCGTCCACATCTTTAACTGAAGCATTTGCTGGATTAATCAGACCGCCTTTAACAGCTGAATTTATAAAGTTCAGTGATTTCATTACGTTTTCTTTGTTTAATGTATTGTCATCATTGAATACCTTACCATCCCTAAGATAAGTAAGCCAAAGCAATGAAGTTGTTGTTCCTTCACCAGCTGTCAGAGGTAATGTAAACGGATATTTCATAAGTCCTTTATCTTTTATTGTTTTCATTTGTGCAGTCACATCATCCCAAGTATTAGGTTCTTTTAGTCCTGCATTCTGGTAAATATCAGTATTGTAGTAGCCAATTCGGAAATCATTTGCATATGGAATTCCATAAATCTTATCTCCAACTGTGAATGATGATATACTAGGCATGTCCTTAATATCATCCTGTGTTAAAGTTACTGGTGAAAGCCAACCAGCACTTGTGAACTCTCCAACCCATGACCAGTCTACTTCTATAACATCTGCAGGTGACTTTTTCCCTGCTCCAGCTACAGAAACCTTATCATGAATATCATCCCAAGATACTGTTTCTACCGTTACCTTAACTCCTGTTTCTTTGTTAAACTCATCAAGCATTTCTTTTGATGGTACTCCCCATTCTGGAATCATAAAAGTTATTTCCTGTCCATTTAAAGATTTGCTGCTTTTTGAACTGCCACAACCTGTGAGACCTATGGACAATATTAAGACTAATACTGTTACCATTGCTAAATACTTTTTCTTCATCTTATTTCCCCCTTTTGTTATCTATTACTTATCATCGGTTTTCAATGATAGGTTTCTTTGTTGAATTTTCCTTTTTCTATATATAAAACCGAAACCTGCGCCTAGCTTGTTTATATTTTTTAATGCATTAATCTGAAGCTTAGTATTTTGTGGATATTCACTCTTTGATCTATATCTTTTTCCAAAAATATATTCCAGTGTAAATTCGTTGTTATCGGTATACCCGATGATATTAAACCTTTTTGCGAAATCCAATATATTGCTGTTTGCAGGTAAAAGCTTATTGTTCTTTTGACTAAGCATCCATGAATTACAGGTGTATGCCACAAAGTCATGCTCTGGAAAAAACTTGGTAAAAAAATCTTCTGCTATAATGAAGGATTTATCTACTTGTTTTCTTGAAAAATCCACACCTCTGCGTATATGTACATTTAATATTGGAGCACCTTTCGAAACCTTTTCAAATGCACCTTCGTGGTATGTTGCCCCCTTCCAATCCAAGCGCTGCATATTTGCCATTTCGAACTGCAATGTACCCAGCTTGAAAATTTGAAGATTATATATATGTTTCAGCCAAATGGCATCTGAACTTGTAATTCCTATTCTGCCATGGTTTTTCATAAACATTTTTTGTCTTATGACCAAATCAGATAAGGTGTCCAGCATTACTTTTTCTGAAATACCTTTAGCCATATACATCTCTCTAAGATGTACAATTTTAAATATCAATATCATAAGTCTTGTATGACAGTTTTTTTCACTTATGAGCTCACCACTGCTATTTAAGCTGTAGACTTTTTCAGAAACTTTGGATATAAAACCATAACGGTTAGAAATATATTTTAAAGCATCTTCTTTTACCTCTTCATCAAAATCTAACAGTAATATTAAGTCACTCAATTTTTTAATAAATATCTTTTTCCCCATATAGACATACTTTCCTTAAAAGTTCTTTGAGAATTTTTCCTCAGCAAATACAGCAGCTCCTATTGCTCCAGCAAATCGTCCCTTTTCGCTTACTTTCACTGATTGTTCAAGATGATTAGACAAAATTCTTACAAATATAGGACTAATGCTCAGCCCTCCTGTCAAAATAATATCACCATGCAAACCATGCTGTTTTGCCAGTTGCCTTACCTTTGCAGCAACCGAATCTACCACACCTGCCGCAATATCTTTACGTAATCTGCCATTGCTCATCAGACCGATAATTTCAGATTCAGCAAAAACTGTGCACATTGAGCTGATTTTAATGCTATTTCCCTTATCGGCCAATTCAAAAAGTTCTTCAATTGTGAGGCTAAGACGGTTAGCCATAATCTCCAAGAATTTACCAGTTCCTGCTGAACATTTGTCATTCATAATAAAATCCCCCACTTTCCCGCCTTTAAGTGAAATAATCTTTGTGTCCTGACCCCCAATATCAATAATAGTACACAAACTTGATTTATGCAGCACCTGGGCACCTTTAGCATGACATGTAATTTCTGTTATTGTTTTATCAGCATATGGCACGGAAACTCTTCCATATCCAGTAGATATTATTTTTACCTCTTTTAAATCTGTATTCACACCATATTCGTGGGATAATTTATTTTTAATTAATAATGCTGTTTCTTTACTGTTCCAACCAGTAGGAATAATAAAATCCACTTCCTTATCTCCCCTTATGGAAACCTTGCTTGCAGTTGATCCAATATCCACCCCTACAAAAAACATCAGTCAATCCTCTCCTTCTAAAATATCATTTCCAAAAAAGCTTCCAATCTTGTTTCAATTTGGGCGCTGTCTGATGGAGAGTAATCGGTATCAATACGTAAATAAGGAAGGCCTAATTCCTCTGTTATAACTTTCTTGGTGGTATATGCCTCCACAGCAAAGGTATGACATGCATGCAGAATAACTTCAATTACACCGTCTACTTTATATTCTTCCACAATAGCTCTCATATCTTCAAAACGTCCGTTATTAGGCGTCATTACCGAACAATTTATTTTCAAATACTTTTCCGCCAATGCCTCATATGGATTTTTATTTTCGTCTACAAGTATTTTCTGAGTTCTTGGACCTGAACAACTATCCAATACAACCACATCTGCTCCAAGATCTTCTGCTTTTTTTACAACCTTTTCCCTTACCCCTCCAAGCGGACAGCCAGTAATCATCAATCTTGGTCTATAAGGTTTTTCAGGGTCCTGAGGTGTATATCTTGAAAGGAACTCCTTGGTTTTGGTTTCTAAAAATTCAGCAATATCATCATCGGTGAAGTGAAAATCTGTGGCTTCAACAACACTGCTCAGTTCATACCCTGATACTGGTGATGGCACAAGCTTTGTGACTTCATAAGCCTTAAGTATTGCTTTGCGGATTCTGTTTCTTTCCACAATAGCATTATGCAGCTTTTCTTCAGTAATCTCCGTATTAAAACGTCTTCCTATAAATTCAGCAGCCTGTTTCATTTGTTCTGTCCAGAATTGAAGTGCAAGAGGGGCCTGCTGACCCTGAGGTAGATGCATAACATGCACTGGCTTGATATTATTCATTAGTTCATACATTTTCTTTTTTCCATCACAGGTTGTTTCTCCTAAAATTATATCTGAAAAGTAAAAATAAGGGCAACGATCCGTTAATGCAAGACCATAACTTGATTTTATCAATGGACATAGAGTCTTAGGCAGGATTTCTTCAGCTTCTGAAATGCCAAGTTCACTATTGCCACAAAGACTTACATATACAGCTCCAGCAGCACTCACTAATTCAACAGGTGTATATGAACAAAAAATTCCTGCTATTTTCTTGCCTTTTTCCTTCTCTGCCTTTAATGCCAGAAATCCTTTTTTTCTTTTTTCATCATATGTTTCAAAATTCTCTGGAAGTTTAATCAATTATAGATACCTTGCCTTTCTGATTTATTTTATATAATAATAGTTTTCTAAAGTAATATCATTTTCAATGAACGTCATAGTTTATAACATATTATAATATAACGACATACCTAAAGCATTGAAAATAAGAAAATATAATAGGTAAATGCCAATCTATTCAGAAAATATATCTTTAGGAGATATTTAGCAACATTCCCCTTGCAAAATAGATATTAGCTTTTCTTAATATGAATCAACAACTGGATAATTAATTAAATAAATACATTCCAGCTAATAATGGGAAAATTAAATTTTATGATATAATTATGAGAAAAGAACAGCTATTACAAATTAATTATTTTAAGAATATAAGGAGGCAAGAAAGTGAATAAAAATTATGAAACTGCTATTTTTGCAGGAGGTTGCTTTTGGTGTATGGTTTCACCATTTCATGTGCTTGATGGTATTATTGAAGTGAAGTCAGGTTACACCGGGGGACACGTTGAGAATCCCATATATGAAGAAATTAAGAAACAAAATACAGGTCATTATGAAGCTATTAAAATTATTTATGATCCTAAGAAAATCAGTTATAAAAAATTGCTAAGAGTCTTTTGGATGCAAATTAACCCTACTGATGACGGTGGGCAATTTCATGATAGAGGGCCTCAGTACAGATCTGCAATATTCTATACCACTGAGTCACAAAAACTTGAAGCTGAATTATCAAAAAATCAATTAGACGAAAAAAAGCACTTTCCAGATCCGATTGTTACGAAAATTTTGCCTGCATCAAAATTCTATAATGCAGAAGAATATCATCAGGATTATTATAAAAAGGAATCAGAAAACTATAAAAAGGATCGAATCATTTCTGGGAGAAATGAATTTATTGAAAAATATTGGGGCGATGAGTTTTTTGCATTGTTTGAGGATTAAAATCTATAGCATATGGCATATGAAATTGCCACAGCAATTTCATATGCATCCCAAATATCTCCCTTTAGATTTGACACTTTTTATGTATCTCCAATCATATTTACCTCTGAACAGCAGTAATTGGCCTATCCTAAGCTGCTAGAGCTAAATTATAGCTTGTGACTAGAAAAAAATTCTATACACTATTTTATGGATATAACTTTGCCCTTCGTAATTTCCACCAATATTGCTGGTGTCAGCTTGAAAACAGCATTGGGTGTGCCCGCTGCAGCCCAAATTTCATCATACTCCATTAAATCCTCATCTATAAATGTTATAATGGTATCTTTATGTCCAATAGGAGGGATTCCACCTATTGCATAACCAGTATGCTCCAGTACAAAATCTGCATCAGCTTTTGCTAATTTTTCTCCAATATGCTCTTTAATAACTTTTTCATTTACTCTATTTGTCCCACTTGCTATTATTAATATAGGGCTACAAGAATTTTTGCCTTTAAAAATAAGTGATTTAGCTATTTGACTTACAGTGCAACCTATTGTTTTTGCAGCTTCTTCAGCGGTACGCGTTGAATCATTTAATTCTAATACATTCAATTCTAACCCAAATTCGTTTAATACGGTTTGCACCTTTTCAGCGCTTTTTTTTAAATTTGATATCATGATAGTTACCCCCTAAAAATTTTATTTATAATCATTAATCAGTAGAAAAAATTGATTTATTAATGTATAATATATTATACACAAATTCGTAATAACACACAATGGTTTGGAGGAAAAGTATGAAAGATTTTAATTTAATAATTGGCAAGAATCTCGGCAATATACGAAAACAAAAGAATCTGAGTCTAGACAAGGTATCCGAATTAACTGGCGTTAGTAAAGCTATGTTAGCTCAAATTGAAAAAGGCTCCTCAAATCCAACAGTTACAACTCTCTGGAAGATAGCTTCCGGATTAAATGTTTCATTTTCTTTTTTTATGGAAGATGAGGAAAAAGATATTTTATATTTATCACATAGCAATATAAGCCCTATTTTTGAAGAAGAAGAGAAAATGAAAGTGTATCCACTTTTCAGTTTTGACAATAAGAGAAGCTTTGAAATATTCACTATTGAATTAGAGCAAGGCTGCGAACATAAATCTTCTCCTCATAATGATGGTGTTGAAGAATATGTAATTGTAACTGAAGGTGAAATGAACTTACTGATAGAGGATAACCAATATGTTCTGAAACGAGGTGACGCAATCCGATATCTTTCAAATAAAACCCATAGTTACTGGAACAACTCTCATAATAAGATTACTTTTATAAACATAATATATTATTTGATATAAACTCCTTATATAAAAATAAGTTTTATTGCTATTTTAAGCTATAAAACTTATTTTTATTTTGTGATTTTAATCAAGTATTATATATTAAACTATTGTCTTTTATAACGAACAGTGATACAATACAAGAAAATGTGTGTTATATTAAACGTGCGTTCATAATAACAAATTTTAATTTTGGAGGGATAAAAATGACCGTTAATAGACTAAAGGGCATTCCTGGGTTTTCCATAGACAGAGTAGCTGCTGCAGCTGGAACTGATTCTGAAATTTTGAGACTAGAAAATCTTGATACTGACCTTGTACCACCTAAAGAGGCAATAGAAGCTTCCAAAAAAGCAATTACTAATGATGATGCTAATAGCTATTTGCCTTTCACAGGGAATATGGATTTATGTTCCGCAGTGTCAGAACATTTATTTAAACAAACCAAACACAAATATGATCCTGAAAAAGAAGTGCTAATTACTTGTGGTGGAACTGAAGGCATGTTTGATACTTTACTTGCAACTACAGATCCTGGAGATGAAGTGATACTAACCGATCCAACATATGCTGGAATGATTAATCGCGTAAAATTGGCTGGTGCCGTTCCAAAACTCGTCCCATTTTTTCTGAAAAATAATGAATGGAGATTAGATTTAGAAGCACTAAATTCAAGTATCACTGAAAAAACTCGTGCGTTGTTTATTATGAGTCCATCCATGCCTTCCGGTGCATTATTGAATCTAAATGAATGGCAGGAAATTGCGAAAATATGCTGCGAAAAAAATGTTTTTTTAATATATAATGCTGCAATGGAAAGGATTATTTATGATAAGAGGCCTTATATTCATCCAGCATCTCTGCCAGGAATGGCAGAACGTACTATTACGATAGGGTCAGTCTCAAAAGAGTATAGGATGATTGGCTGGCGAGTTGGTTGGGTTGTTGGACCTAAGAAAATAATCAATGATATTTCACTTGCTCATATTTATAATGTAGTCACTCCAACTGGATTATCTCAAACTGCTGCTTGTGCTGCACTTCAATCCTCTGCAGATGATTTAAATGAAGCTGTAGGAGAATGGGAACTTCGTAGAAATATAATTGTACAGCAACTTAAGGATTTGCCTATAATTCCGGCAGCCGGCGGTTGGTCAATGTTATTAGATGTTCAAAAAATGGGCTATGATTCATTCACAGCATCAGAACTGCTATTAAAACAAGGCAAAATAGCTGCAACGCCCATGCGTGATTGGGGAATTCAAAACAGTGACCAGTTTGTAAGATTTGTTTTTAGCAATGAACCTGTAGACAGACTAAAAGACATACGAAAAAGAGTATTGGAAGCATTACCGCCAAGATAAATTTGTTTACGAAACATCGAGGTATTAAAAGCTGTACTGACATTATTAATCAGTACAGCTTTTTTGTCACAATTCAAAATGGATATCACCTTATTTATCAGATTTTATCCAACTTATGAAAGAAAAAATTGCAGACCTAACACTGGCGAAATAAAACATAAATTTTATTGAATTTATTATGCATCAATTTGTGCAATTATGTAACTTCATCTAGTCTCATTAAAAATCTTTTAAGTTTTTCATTTTGATTGTTTTTTAATATCTCTTCAGGAGTTCCTTCTTCGCCAATTATGCCATCATCTATAAAAATAATCCTATCTGCCAACTTACTTATAAATCTTATCTGATGTGTTACAATTACCATAGTAAGTCCTTCACTAGCTAAGTTTCTTATGGTATCAAGAACCTCAAAGGCTAATTCAGGATCAAGTGCTGACGTTGGCTCGTCAAACAAAATAATTTCAGGATTCATTGCCAATGCCCTAGCTATTGCAACCCTTTGTTTTTGTCCTCCAGATAAGTTTGATGGATAACTATCAATTTTATCATGAAGTTTAACCTTCTTAAGCAATGATATTCCTAATTCATAGGCCTTTTCGTAACTTACTTTGTTTGATATCATAGTCGGCTTTATTACATTTTCGATAACTGTATAATGGGGAAACAGATTAAAATTTTGAAAAACCATTCCTATTTTTTTTCTCATTTCCCTTGCACTCTTTTGGCTCTGATTCATTGAACAGCCGTTTATTAATATTTCTCCTGATTGAATTTTTTCGATGCCGTTAATACATCTAATAAGTGTACTTTTTCCCGATCCACTAGAGCCTATAATAGCAACAATTTCACCTGGATTAATCTTTAGGGATATTCCTTTTAAAACTTCTACATCTTCAAAGGATTTACAAACATTCTTTAATTCAATTAAGCACTCCATTTTCTGCTTCTCCTTTCAATTATTTTTGAAATCAAAGAAACAGCATAAGTCATCATAAAATAAAACAATCCTAATGTAAGATAGATTTCAAAGGGCCTATAAGTTTTAGAGTATATTAGGTTACCAGTTCTGGTGAGTTCTGTAATTGAAATCACGGAAATTAAAGAACTGTCTTTTAACAACCCTGAAAATGAATTCATTAAAGGCGGAACTGCCACTTTTACAGCTTGTGGGATTATTACATAAGTTATTGTCTGAATCTTAGTAAATCCAAAAGAGAATGCAGCTTCATTCTGACCTTTATCTACAGACAAAATTGCAGACCTTACTATTTCTGACATATACGCTCCACTGTTTAATGCAAGTCCAATAATTGCTGCCGTATCGCTTTTCATTGCTATTCCAATTGAAGGTAAGCCATAATATATTAAGAATAACTGAATAAGAAGAGGAGACCCTCTGAAAATCTCCATATATGTGCTAAGTACAATATTCAATGCCTTAGGTATCTTATAACTTCTTAAAATACCAACAATTAATGCTATGATTATTGCAAAAACAAATGATAAAAAAGTAAACCTTATTGTTACTAAAGTAGCTTTTATCAAATATGGTATGTTGTCTAAAACAATATTAAAATTCAAATCCATATTAATTTATATTAAGCCACTTCTTTATAGCTTCATCGTATTTTCCGTTACTTTTTATCTTTGTCAGAGCGTCATTTATCTTTGAAGTAAGCGCATCGTTACCCTTCTTCATTACCATTACAATATTGTTTGAATCTACTGGTGTATCAAGAATTTTAAGATTTGATATATTCTGCTTATCAGTTGCTGCATATGCATATCCTACAACTACAGCATCAATCCTTTTACTTTTTAAATCAATAAATGCTTCAGGATTTCTATTGTATCTTTTAATCTCCTTAAGGCCTGTTAGCTTGTCTACCACCTGCTCACTACTTGTTTGTGTTTGTACACCAACAACCTTATCTTTTAAATCATCCTTAGTTTTTATTGTTGTGTTATCTTTATTTACTACTAAAACATCATTTAATTTATAGTATACATTACTCATATTTACATTTCCTGCAGCTGCTTCCTTGTCTGCCATACAAGAAATAATAATATCATAGTCCCCTTTATTGACTCCACCTATTAAAGCTTCCCATTGAGCATCAACTATTTTTACCTTTACCCCCAATTCATTACCAAGAGCATTTGCCATGTCTACATCGAAGCCTTCAATTGCATTTGTTTTTTCATTTTTTGATTCGAAAGGTGCATATTCAGCACATAATCCTACGACAAGTTCTCCCTTATCCTTTACTTTTTGCCATGAAGAATCTTGCGGATTAGAGTTAGAAACATTGGCAGTTGCTTTCTTTCCACAACCAGTCAATACTAGTGATACAGCTAATGTTCCAATTAGCATTACAATAAATAGTTTTTTAATTCTTTTCATTTTTTCCCCCTCTTTCTAAAGCAGTTATTATTTTTGAAGCTGATGAATTTATATTATTTTCATCAACTGCAATAAACTTTGTATTAATATTGTTTTCATTTAACATAATCAATATTTCTTCAATAAAAACTCCACTTGCTTCGATTAGCTTTAAGTCTTTCAACTTATCATCTAATCCATACTCAGTTCCTATTTCACCACCCCAAAAAGCTGATGAACAAGTCTTGTTGATACCACAGCTTGGACTTCCATCTACTCCTATTAAGGCTTTTATATTATACCCATTTTTTTCATAGTCTTGCAGCTGTTCTAATATAGGCAAAAATATCTTTTTACAATGTTTTCTATAAAAAGGAGTATCAAACTGTTCTTTAACATGTCCCCATCTTTTGGTTCCATATATAGTTATTTCAGGGCAAGGAAGTTGAATTATGCCGTAGCCCTCATCAATAAGATATTTTAAAATATCCTTTTGAGCACCCTCATAGTCTGAAATGCCCTCAATTTTTGAATTGCAATTAAGTAAGCAATGGCACAAAAGTACAATATTTTTCTTTCTTTTCATAATTTTCACCTTCAAAACAACTTATATTGTCATATTTCTACATAATATATCTTTTTTAGACATTACAGACATCATTATAACATACATAAAATTGGTTGGTTATAGTAATACATAATACACATTGTACCAACTATAAGTATTACTTATGATATAATGTTTTCAATTAGTATTAAACAATTTCATTAACTAACCCAACTAAGGAAAACACAACCAAAAGTCCAAAAGCACCTAAGAATTGTGTTATGCTGCTGATAAATTTAACCTCAGGCACTATACTAGTGAGAACTGCCACGCCTACTGAAGCACCTAAATATCTTGCAAGCTGGATTAATCCGCTTAGTACAGTTCTATACTCGCTATTTACTTTATTCTGTGAATTGATGAGGAAATTTGCCATTATTCCTCCTATACAAAGACCTATAAATACATTTAGAACTGTAAACATTGATAAATTCCCAATACTTAAAAAATATAATATAAACATTGAAGATAAGCACATTGCACTCCATAGAACTCTTGTAACTACTATTGAATTTAACTTCATAGCAAGTCTGCTGCTTACAACCAATCCAAGGGTTATACCTATCATAAAGAAGAAAAGTATTTGACTTCCATCTAATGTAATATCATACCTACTTAAAACAATTCCACATAAAGGAAGTATTGTAATGAGTCCATACATGATTGCTCCTGCTACTATTGCACTAAATACAGATCTTCTAATAATTTTAGTTTTAAAGAATTCTATCTTAATAACAGGATTGATATGATGCTTTTCATTTAATGTGAGTATGAATTCTGTCACTATTGCTCCAATGAGAAGTAAACTTACTGAAATGTCAAATTTGCCATGCTTGCTGATTACATTGAAAAATCCTACAATAAGAACGCATAAGCCTCCAAAAAGTATGCCTCCCATTATATCGATTTCAGAAAATCTTATTTTAGAGTTAACTTTTGATTGTTTAATACCTATTCCTGCTAAAATCACTGCAAGTAGTACCATTATTACTGTTATAAAGAATATCCACTGCCACCCTAACTTCTTTGTTATATAGTTACCTAGAGAGGGACTCAAAAGATTTGATAAAAGTTGTACAAGTCCAAAAACACCTATCATCTTCCCTCTTTTATCTTCTGGGAACATATCTGAAATCAATGACAAGGACACAGGTGTAATGATCCCTGCCCCTAATCCTTGAATCACTCTTGCTATAATAAGGTGGCTCATAGTCAGAGCCAAACTCCCATAAATTGTTCCAACAGAAAATATGCCTAATCCTAATATATAAAACTTCTTTTTCCCAAAATCATCTGCAAGCTTTGAAAATATAGGAATAGTTAAAAGTGATGAGAGCATATAGCTAGTAAAAACCCAGCTGTAAAGATTATTTCCACCTATTTCAGTAACTATATAAGGCAGTGCAGTGGCAAGCACCAACTGCATTACCCCAATAGCAAACATCCCTAAAAGTATACCTATAAATCCTATAATAGAAATCACCGCCTATTCTTCTATAGTTAGAACATATCCAGCATTACCATCTACCCTGATTCTTTGACCAGTTTTAATTTTTTTGACAGCATCTGTAATACCTACAACTGCTGGAATTCCGTACTCTCTTGCAATTACACTACCATGCGTTAATTGTCCGCCAACTTCCATTACTAAACCTGCAGCATTGATAAAAAGTGGTGTCCAGCCTGGATCTGTAAATGGAGCTATAAGTATCTCCCCTTTATTTAAAGTAGTCTTTGAAGGATTAGTTATTACTTTTGCAATCCCTTCAATAATTCCTGAAGATACTGGAATGCCTTGTAATGCTCTTTCTGGCAGATTGTTTCTTTTGAGCCCGGCTTTTATTTCTTCTCCATCACTCGTTAGAACACGAGGAGCATTTAACTTCTTAAAATGTTCATACTCCTCTTTTCTTTGATTTATAAGTTCTAAAAGACTTTCTTCATTTTCAATTGCCTTGTATAATTCTTGCATGCCTACATAGAATATATCTTTCTCTTCAGCAAGTTGTCCTTTTTTAACAAGTAATCTAGCCTCCTCAAGCAAAATATTCTTAAAAACCATACTTAATCTCATCATTAAGAACTTATGATGTTCCCTTGCAGGAAGGCAGTTTCTCAAGACTTTTATAAGCCTTCTAACTATTTTAGCTTTTATTTTTCCATATTTCACTTCAACTTCTTGAACCATTTTTTCAGCTGCTACTTTTGCTTCTTCTACCTTATCCCTATATTCTTTTCTATGAACCCCCTCACTCGAAGTATTAACAGTTGCAATTATTGATTTTGCTAATGACTCTGGATTTTCTATCCAGCGTTCCTTTGCAATATCTATCTCCCCGGCAGCGCGAATGCCATATTTATTCATGAAGAAATTAAAGATATTCTTGAATTCCTCATTCCCCTCTAGTGTATTTATTCTTGAAACTAACGTTTTATAATCCTCATTTTCAAATTCATTAACTAAATTAGGAGATTTTCTTATCATGTCAGCTAAATCCCCAGAAAGCAACCCCATTTCCGTGGTTAAATTGCCTTCCAAGCCTCTTGAAATTGTATTGACATAGTGATTTGTACCTATGAGTTTTTGCTCCATACTTTCAAGTAATTTTAAACTCAATATTCCTGGTGCTAACCTTGGAAGCAAGGCTTTAAGGAAATCATTTAAAAAGAACCCAGATTCATTTATCGCATTTATCCTTTTTATTCCATGAACTTGATTTTGAACTTCTCCTGCCACTTTCTTCTCATACTGCTCAATCAAATTGTTCAAGTAAGCAACAGTACCTTCTGGATTTTTAAAAACAAGATTTTTTGTTACCTTCATAAGTATTGGAAGTACAGTTCTACAAAGTACCCATATACTACCTCTATTTCTTTTGAATCTAGCTTGAAAGTCAGGTCTATCAATTAGCTCAGATAAAGCTTCTGCCATTACTTGATCCATATTTTTAACATAAGAAACTACAATCTTTCTTACTTTCTTAAACTGTAGTGCTCCACTCAAATCAACATATATTCTGCCTGCTGAAGTTGGAAAAAACTTATATTGTGATTTCATTCTTGAGGCTTTATCAGTTGTAATCATGTTCCTTAGTATATCAGTTCCAAGTGGAGAAATAGGATCAGTCATAACCTGTATATGGTTAAATGAAAGATACGTATGCAGCTCATCATCCTCTGGAAGTGGTTCCATCAATGGAAATAATGATGTAATAGGACGGCTTTGAGCTATATATAACTCATTTTCTTCCATACACCATTCAATATCCTGAGGGCATCCATAGTGCTTTTCTATTTTCATGCCAAGTTCAGCAAGCCTTTTTATCTGTGAATCTTTCATTACTTCACTTGTACACTTCTCCCCAGTAATATCCTCCTTTTTAGTGCCTCCACCTTGGAGTGGCATTATTGCAAGCTTTTTATTAGCTATATCTTTACTTTCTATTTGTAAACTACTCTTATTAAACTTATATATATCTGGAGAAACAAGGCCAGAAACTAAAGCTTCACCAAGTCCATAACTTGCATCAATAGAAATAATTCCTCTATGACCTGATATAGGATCAGCAGTAAACATGATTCCAGCTATCTTAGGCAAAACCATTTTTTGAACTACAACAGACATATAGACTTTTTCGTGTTCAATTTTATTTTGAATTCTATATAATATAGCTCTGTCAGTAAATAATGATGCCCAGCAAGCTTTAATAGAATCAAGCAAAGAACTCTCACCTTTAACATTTAAATATGTGTCCTGTTGGCCTGCAAAGGAAGCAAATGCCAAATCTTCCGCAGTAGCGCTGGATCTTACAGCATAATAGTTATCTTTGCTGGTTTTATGGATAGCACTTATAATATCTTGTGCTACCTCTTTTGGCATTTCTGATTGGTTTATTCTTTTTCTAATTTTTAATCCAATTTTACTTATATTTTCAAAATCAGCATTTTTAACTACTTCTAAGATAAAATCGAATAAATTATTATGCTCTATAAACCTTCTATATCCTTCTGTTGTAACACAAAATCCAAAAGGTACTGGAAATCCTGCATTTGTCATTTCACCTAAGTTAGCACCTTTCCCACCTACTAGTGCTATGTCTTTCTTACTTATTTCATCAAAAAATAGTGTGTAATTATTGCCCATATTTCTTACCTCCCTAAATTTTTTGCTCCATTTAAAAATAATTCAATTAGTGTACCCTTAAAATCAGTTAGTTCTGAAGCTCCGTTTCCATATATAGTTGAAATGTAAAAATTCATATATAATAACATAAAGTTTCTTGCCATTATTACTATTGATATATCCTTTCTAAGTTCATTAGCATCTTGAGCTTGTTCTATAACTTCCAAAAGCAAATTTTCCAAACCACTTCTCTGATCGTTATCAAAGGCATTATTGCTAAAAAAAGTTTGAAATCTATATCTAAAATAAATTTTCGATAATTCTATATCATTTAGAATTATCTGATTTATAAAGTCCACCATTTTGTTTAACCTTACTTTTACATTTTCCTGTTCCTTAAAATTTGAAGCAATCTCTTCACTATAATTAGCAATAATGGTCTGAAAATATGCTGCTAAAATTGCTTCCTTATCTTTAAAGTAATTATAAAGAGTTCCTTTAGATACATCAGACTTTTCTGCGATTTCCTCCATTGATGTTTCATTAAAGCCTTTCTCCTTAAAACATCCTACTGCACATCCTATGATATTATCTTTTGTTTTTTCTTTTTTACGTTCTCTTCTATTCATATTTACTAATGCTCCTTAATATTTTCTTGATTTAACTCGATATATTTTATACATAGTTTATTTTTATACTGTGTATAATTATATATTAAGTCAAATAACATTAAATGTCAATAATGTAAATAAAACATTTTGCCTATTTAATCGGTCAAATTTGAAAATCTTTATATGATTTTCAGTAGTTCAGCTGCTATTTCAAAAAATAAAAATGCTGCATCAGTTTTTCAACTAATACAGCACTGTTTTTGAGATTGTTTGTTGCTAATCCACCTTGTGAATTGTATGTATGGTGGAGGCAAGGAGTGTGGTCCCCATGTCCAAAAGTAGCAGCACCCAAGCATCAACCAGCGTATCTCTTTTTTGACATTCCCTCTATCTGACGCCTAAGAACAGGCTTCATATTTTAGTAGCTTCATAAATTCCGTTCCTGTGGCAAAGCTTACACAGGCTCGTTTCCCCGCTGTGGTTGCCCTATCCTAAGCCGCGGGACTCAAAGGTAGAACGTAGCAGACTAAGCTGCTAAAGCTAAATTATCGTTTGCGTTAAATTTATTTTCCCAGTTTTTTAACGCAGGCCCAGGAGACTACCCTCCAATTATGCGTTATTTATTAAGTAATTTTAAAATTAGTTTTCTACATTTACATTTGTTATTTTATTTATATATTCCTCCATGGTTTTTATAAATTTTTCTGCATTTATTATTTGCTGTTTGGCATCTACTTTACTTGCTACATAAAAATCATTATAATCGCTTTTATTTCTTATTTTTTCAGCCCCCATTAATATCTTAGAATATTCTTTTTCAAATATTCCTTCATTAATAAAGTTTTGATTAAAATAAGCTATTATTCCAGAGTGTTTTTTAGAATCGAATTTTTTAAAGGCTAGTATAGCCCTTACAGCATGAAATATTGAATAATATGATCTGTTTAGTGATTGCGCAAATAAATTATTCTCTAACATTATTTTTGAAGCCTGTAAATCATTATGAGCCTTTTCTATTCTATACTTAGCTAAATCTACAATCATACTATCCATGTACATTTATTCCTTCTCTCTGTACATTTATTAAAAAAGGTAATACCTTTACTTGTTTTTCATATTCTTGAACGTTTTGAGTATATAATGAAATTACAACTTCATACTCTAAAGATAAATCAACCATTACATCTGTTATTATATCCTCATATTCTCTTATTTTATACTCGTCTTCACTTACAAGTACCATAACATCAATATCCGATTCTAATGTATTTTCATTCCTCGCATAAGACCCGTATAGAATAACATTCTGCAATTTATCTTTAAAAATTTCTGTCATCTTATTGTCAACCTTTTTTAATATTTCCCTTGTTCTTATATTTTTAATATAACTTATGTCCTTCATATATACTCACTTCCCTTCTTATTTAATATTATATCATTATCTTAAGTTTTATAAACGTACCTTGTTTGAATTTTTCTCCATAGTTTTATAGCTTACCTGTAACCATTCCTATACTGTCATAGCCTCGGGTTACTAACACTTTCTCGGTATTCGGCTACTGAATCATAAAAACAAGAAAACGTGCTATATTAGTTACCACAACTAATATAGCACGTTCATTGCTTTATATTTTCCACCTGTAAAAACAAGCATTCGCTTATATGTATGGTGGAGGCGAGGAGTGTCGAACTCCTATCCGAAAATAGCAGCACCCAAGCACCGACTAGCGCAGTTCTTATTTTGACATTCCCTCTATCTGACACCTAAGAACAGGCTTCAGATTTTAGTAGCTTCATAAATTCCGTTTCTTACTCAAAGCTTTGTAAGACTCGTTTCCCCGCTGTCGACGCCCTATCCTAAGCCGCGGGACTCAAAGGTAGGACGTAGCAGACTAAGCTGCTAAAGCTAAATTATCGTTTGCGTTTATATTTAGATTCCCAGTTTTTTAACGCAGGCCCAGGAGACCTTCGGCTCCCTTCGTGAACACAAATATTTTTCAGTAGATTTAATTTATATAATGGAATCTCCAATTTGTTTCAAGGTAAGCAAAACATACCTTTCTATTATCCATATAATATACATGCTAACAAACATCAAAAGTTAACAATGATTTCTTTCTTTTATCGGATTACATTGTCCTTCTCCCTTTAAAACAGGAAATGTTTTACTTTTAAGTTGTAGAACTCTATTTATTTCTATACTTTTCTAATTCAGAATCTAAATCTGGGTTACTTAATTTTTTAAATTCTTTTTCTAAGTCGTCAACTTCAGCTATCTCATTTAAACCCTCAGCTAAGTTTTCTTTCTTAGCGATTTTTCTTTCAATACTATCCACGGTAATTGAATTGGATTTTGTAGAAACATTAGCAAGTATTTCATTTACCTTTTGTCCAGCTTCAGCACTAGTTAATCTTGCTGCCGCCTCATCTCTATACTTTCTAGTTTTTTCAACCTCCTCTTCCAATTCCGCCAATCTCTTTTTTAAGGCTTCTGCCTTAACTCTTTCTGATTCATATTTAGACTTGAAAACTTCATAAGACTTATCCCACTCTAATTTCTTAGCAAGCGCTTTCTTAGCTAACTCCTCATTTTCCTTGCTCATGGCAAGTCTAACCTTTTCCTCCCATTCTACTGCTTCCTTCTTAGCTTCCTCCATCTTCTTTTCAGTTTGCTTGAAGCTACCAAGGACCTGAGCTGAAGCTATTTTAGCATGATTTAATGAGAGGTTTCCATATCTCGAAGCTTTTGATCCAACATTTCTATTGGGTTCTCCATTTCCTCTAAAGCATTATTAGCTTTAGCTTGAACCATTTTACCTAATTTTTTAAAAAATGCCATGTTTATTCCTCCTTAAACTCTTATAAATAATTATTATTAATGTTTTAAGATAGTTTGAATTTCTTTCACTAACTCAACATTGTAATTAGAGTTTACAGAATAACTCTTAATTTATGCCTACAATGAAGCTTAAGAATTCTTAAGATTCATTGTATTAAAAACTTAAGACGTACAAGATATACTAAAAATACTATTTGATTTGTGAGGTTAAAATGGTTAGAAAAAGATTTATCAGTTTGAAAATTTTACTTATGTTATTTGTAGTTGGGTTAATTGTCTTAACCATAAAATATTTACCAAATATTATAAAAGTTACATCTTCACTAGACAAATTTAGAGATTACGTTAATTCTATGGAAGAACTAGGTAGCGTTTTTTTTATAATATTTCAAATATTACAGACAGCAATTTTGCCAATACCAGGTGAAGTAATACAGGTAGCCGGTGGTTATATTTATGGTGTCCCTCTTGGTTTACTATATACAGTGGTTGGTACAATACTTGGATCAATGATTGCCTTTTACTTTACTAGAATTATAGGAAGCTCCTTTGTAGAGAAACTGGTAAAAAAGAAAAAAGCAAAATGGGTTACAGATATGATGGATAGTAAGAAATTTACGATTACCTTGTCTATATTATTCTTAATTCCAGGTTTGCCAAAAGACTTTTTTATTTATATGGCAGGTTTATCTCCAATAAAACCAATTAAGTTTTTTACAATTTTATTGCTTACAAGACTACCATGGCTTCTAATTTCAGTAATCGTAGGAGCAAATATGCGCCGCGGAAACTATAATTCAGTTATTATACTAGCACTCATAGCTTCTGTTTTGTTTTTACTTGGTATGATTAATAAGAATAAGATTATAAATAAATTTTCACAATATAAAGCAATTTAACTTATAGGAGGAATTATCTTGGAATTAAAAAAAGACCTTATCATTAAGAATATAACAAAAACTGGTGCCGAAGTTGCACTTATTGTATTAATTTTATTTTTGATTAAAGATTTGTTCAATTTAATTATTTTTACTTTTCTTTTTACTTACTTGATGTATAATCTCCAAAAATATGTAGTAAAAAAGACTCATTTACCTAAAACTATTGTAACCATAGGTTTATATGCAACAATAATCGGTTTAATAACATTTTTTATTTATAAGTACATTCCAGAAATAATAGTTCAAGTACAGAATATTTATAGTGAGATTAGTAACGTAGCTGAAAATAATCATTGGGATGAATATAGTGGATATTTAACTAGTCAAATTGATTTTTCTAAGTATTCTGATGTTTTTACAAATAATACTTTATCTTTATTTAAAGGATTATTTAGTGGTGGTTTCAACTTATTTGTTGCATTAATCTTAAGTTTACTATTTATTTTAGATATAAATCGAATAAGAAAATTCTTAGATAAATTTGAAACTAGTAAAGTCTCAAGGGTTTATTCGAAAATTAAGTATTTCGGTAACAATTTTCTAAACTCCTTTGGGAAAGTGATTCAAGCTCAATCATTAATAGCTATTGTAAATTCAGTTTTATCAACTATTGGCTTATGGTTAATGGGCTTCCCTCAAATATTAGGCCTAGCCTTCATGATATTTGTTTTAAGCTTTATCCCAGTTGCAGGTGTTGTAGTATCCTTAATCCCTCTTTCCTTAGTAGCTTTCAATATTGGTGGGGTTTTTCAAGTTATATCTGTTTTAGTAATGATAGCTTTATTACATAGTTTAGAAAGTTACATTTTAAATCCAAAGTTAATGTCTGAAAAAACCTCTTTACCTGTTTTCTTCATCTTCGTAATACTAATTATCGGAGAAAAGTTCATGGGAACCTGGGGCTTATTATTAGGAATTCCTCTTTTCATTTTTGTTTTAGATATCTTAGACATTAAGATAGTGGAAAACAAATAGAATTTAGCTTAATTTTTCTGGTTGTTCTATAATGTTAAGGCTGTGTTGAAATAGGAGCAGATGTTCGAGTATTTTAATATTGGAGATGAATCCTATGCTTAATGTAGAATATGGTTTGGAAAAAATAATTCACTTAAATATTAATGATAAAGTAAGGTTATATGAGTTTCTTGAATACATAATCGGATTTTATAGATTTGGTTATGAGATTACAAATAAGGTTAAATTGAACAAATTCTCCAAGGTGAAAGTTTGCCCTTAATGCAGTCATGAAAAGATTACAGGACACTGAAAGCACAATAAAAAGCAATATACAATAAAACTTTTACTGACTTTAGTGTTGCGGTAACCTCAACGCTATTCCCCACGTTTTTTGCGCTTAATCCACCTAAAAAATAAACATAAGAAAAAGGCTATATCAGTTCCTCAACTGATATAGCCTTAACTTTTACTACTAAAATTTAATTAAAAACTTCTGTCTGCTCATATGTATGGTGTAGGCGATACGTGACCATTAAAATCCAGAGCCTGTGAAATAAAGTCTGTAAATCCAGCTTTCTATGATAGAATAACAATATCATAGGAGGCTGTTTTTTATGGCAAAGAGAAGAGATTCAATGAGTGAAGGAAAAAAGAAAATTATTTCTGCTTTACTGGAGGAGTATGACATTAAGTCCGCAGAAGATATCCAGGACGTACTTATAGACTTACTTGGAGGAACTATCCAAAGTATGATGGAAGCTGAAATGGATAATCATTTGGGCTATGAACCCTATGAAAGAAGCAAAAATACTAATGCTCTTAATGTCAGAAAGAGCAAAAATGTCAGAAGTAAATATGGAGAATTTAGCATCGATGTTCCTCAAGACAGAGATAGTACCTTTGAGCCTGAAATAGTTAAATAACGTCAAAAGGATATTTCGGCATAGACAAGAAGATCACAGCCATGTATGTATGCCATAGAGCTAACTACACGTCTAATTTCTGATCAGATTGAAGACATTTATGGCTTTGAAGTGAGCGAAAGCTTTGTGTCTGATGTTACAGATAAGATTTTACAGGATATTGATGATTGGCAGCACAGGCCGTTAGGCGAAATTTACCCAATAGTCTTTATTGATGCTGTTCATTTTTCCGTAATGTAGGAAAATATCATAAAAAAGCTTCCTGCTTATGTTATTTTGGGTATTAGTATTGATGGAAAGAAGGAAGTTATAAGTCTTCAGATATGCCAAAACGAAAGCAGCAAATTCTGGCTTGGAGTTCTTAATGAACTGAAGAACCGTGGTGTTAAAGATATTATGGTTATCTGTGCTGATGGTCTTACAGGAATAAAGGATGCTATTGCGGCTGCTTTCCATCAAACAGAATATCAGCGTTGTATTGTTCATCAGGTTAGAAATACCCTGAAGTGCGTTGCAAATACGGATATGAACCTATTTGCTGCTGATCTAAAAACAATTTATCAGGCACCTTCTGAAGAAGTTGGTCATGACAGAATGCTGAAAATAACAGAAAAATTGGCTCAGGTTTATCCATATGCTATGAAAAGCTGGGAGGTTAACTGGGATTCAATAAGTTCTATTTTCAAATTTTCAGCTGACGTCAGGAAGGTCATTTATACTACAAATGCTATAGAGAGCCTAAATAGCACTTATCGAAGGATTAGCAGCCAACGCAGTATTTTCCCAAATGATAAGGCTCTAATGAAATCCCTTTGGTTGAGCCTCTAATGTGATTCGTGTACCTCGGCTCGGCACTTTGCCTCCAGCTTCCTTTAGATTCCGAGTCGCCTCGTACACCCTTGCTCTTGGCTAACGGTTGGCACTACCAGCCCCCGTATCGGACTTGCACCGACTAGAATGCACCCATGCTGGGCACACAACAATGTGAAGCAGTGCCTTAACACTGCCTCACCATAATAAATTCTTATCATAGAAATCTAATTTACAGAGAAAGTTTCACACACTCTTTAAAACTATTATCTTATATCATGCTTTACAAAAACAACCACATAATTTAGTAAATCATCTTAAAATTTAATTGGAAAATTGACTATTGTAAATAGTGCTGTATAAACCATTTATAGCCAATAATTCTTTATGTGTGCCTTGTTCAACAATATTCCCTTTATCCATAACTATTATTTTGTCTGCATTTTTAATAGTAGATAATCTATGTGCTATAATAAAACATGTTCTCCCCTTCATCAAATTATCCAAGGCATTTTGTATTTCTAATTCTGTACGTGTATCCACACTTGAAGTTGCCTCGTCAAGTATTAAAATATATGGATTTGCTAAAATAGAGCGGGCAATGCACAACAACTGCCTTTGCCCTTGGGATATTGATGAATTTTCGTCGTTTAAAAGTGTATCATATCCCTTAGGAAGAGTTCTTATAAAATAGTCAGCTTTTGCAAGTCTAGCTGCTTCTTGAATTTCTGAAATTGTTGCCTTTTCTCTGCTATAAGAAATGTTGTCTTTTATACTTCCATCAAATAGCCAAGAGTCTTGTAGAACTATTCCAAATAATGACCGTAAATCACTTCTTTTTAATTCTGCTATATTAATGCCATCAATTTTAATTTTTCCATCCTTTAATTCATAAAATCTCATAAGCAGATTTATTAAAGTAGTTTTTCCAGCTCCAGTTGGACCAACTATAGCCACCTTTTCACCAGCACTTATTTCCAAATCCACACCATTGATTATAAGTTCTTTTTCATATCCAAATTTTACACCTTGAAAAATTATATTACCTTTTGGATAGTGTATTTTTTTATACTCTGAACTATCTGGCTTTTCCTCCTCTTCATCTAAGATTTCGAATACACGCTCTGCTGAAGCAATTGCTGCCTGCATGGAGTTTAGGATATAAGCAGCCTCAGTTAATGGCTCAGATGATTGATCTACATATTGAAAAAACGCTTGCATTATTCCTATTGATAGTTTCCCTTGAATAACAAACATAGCACTAATTACTGCTATTATTACATAACCTATTTGATTCATGAAACGTATTAAAGGATTTATAGCATATGTAATAAATTGAGCCTTCTTTTCATCTACATATAATTTACTGTTAACTCTTCCAACTTTTTTAATTATTTCTTGTTCCATATTAAATGTTTTTGTTTCTAGGTGACCAGTAAAATACTCTTCTATTAATCCATTAAACTTACCTAAAGACTCCTGCCTATTTGAAAAATAAGTACCGCTTCTCTTTCCAATTATTAATGTAGCTATACCTCCAATGAAAATAGTTCCAATAGCAACTAATGCCAATATCCAATTTATTAAAAACATAAATGCAACCGCCACTATAATCGTAAGTATTGATGTAATAAATTGTATAATTTCAGATTGAAGAATTTCAGCAACTTTCTCTAAATCATTTGATATTCTGCTTAATATTTCACCTTTTTTATTTTTGTCATAATATTTTAAAGGCACTCTTGTAAGTTTTTCACTTATCTCTTTCCTTATAGATAACACAAGTGTTTGAGCAACAGATGCCATTACATACTGTTGTATATAATTAGAAATATCTGACAGTATATATATACCCAAAAGCATCAGAGAAATATTTCTTATAATGCTAAAATTTACATCAAACTCTCCAGTGGTAGCTACTTTTTTTATTCCCTCATAAATAGTATTTATACCTTCACCAAAAATCAACGGTGCAGTCATGGTAAATAATAGACTAATAATAGCAAGGATTATTATAAAAATAATTTTCCATTTTTGTGGCTGAAGTAATTTTATTAATCTTTTTACAGTTTTTTTTGTATCTTTAGCCTTTTCTACAGACATTTCACTATCAAAGGATAATATATTATCTTGAGATTTTTCTTCCATCATACTGCCAATTTCTCCTCAGTTAATTGAGACGCTGCTATTTGTTTATAAACTTGGCATTTTTTAAGCAGTTCCTTATGAGTTCCTATCTCAACTATTTCCCCTTCCTCTAATACTATAATCTGTTCAGCTTCCTTAATTGTGCTTATTCTTTGAGCAATTGTTATGACAATTGAATCTTTTACTACTAATTTTATAGCTTCTCTTAGCTTTACCTCAGTTTTATAATCCAAAGCAGAAAAATTGTCATCAAATATATATATATCACTTTTTTTAACTAAAGCTCTTGCAAGGCACAACCTTTGTCTCTGCCCTCCTGAAAAATTATTCCCTCCTTGAGCCACAAAAGAATCATAGTTCTTTTCTAATTCCATTATAAATTTATCTGCTTGAGCCCTCTTAGCAGCACTTCTTATTTCCTCTATAGTTGCTTCAGTTTTTCCATGCCTTATGTTATCAGCTATAGTCCCACTAAAAAAGAATGCCTTTTGCGGTGAAAAACTGATTATTTCTCTTAAATCTTCTTGAGAAAATTTTTTTATATTAATACCATTTATTAAGATTTCTCCCCATTGTATATCATGTAATCTTGGTATTAATTTACCAATTGTGCTTTTTCCTGAACCAGTAGAGCCTATAATAGCCGTAGTTTTACCACTTTCACATATAAAGTTAAGATTATTTAATACAGGTTTTTCAGAATCCCTATAAGAAAAAGAAACATTTCTAAATTCTAATGTTTTCTTGCCACTTGGAATCATTTCAGTTATCTTTTCATCTATTATTTCAGGTTGGGATTCTAGCACTTCTAATATACGCATTGAACAAGCACTAGCACGGGGTATATTAATTAATACTAATACAGCCATAACTAAATAAACAAGAATCAATATGGAATACTCGCTAATAGCCATTATGTCACCCACAAGCATATGTCCAGAGTTTATTCTAATTGACCCAAACCATAATATTGCTACAGATGAAAAGTTCATTGTAAACATTAATACTGGCAAAACTACCGCAAATATCTTATTCATTTTAATATTAATATCTGAATAGCTTATAAATGCACTATCCATAAATTTCTTTTCACGTTTTTCACAATTAAAACCTCGTATAACTCTAACTCCTGATATATACTGTCTCACATTAGAATTAATTTTATCTAATTCATCTTGGACTTTTGTTGATATTCTTATTACTCTTTTACTTATTAGAAAAATAAATACTAAAAAAAACAAACCAGTGATCAATATAATTAAAGACATAAACCCATCCTTAGAAAATGCCATAAACATACCTGCTAAAATTATAAAAGGAACTGGAATTATCATTTCTAAAAACATAATTGCTGTATTTTCAATTTGATTTACATCACTAGTGCATCTAGTAATTAAAGAGCCTGTTGAAAAATCTTTGAAATCTTGTATAGATAGTTTTTGCACATGCGAAAATATTTTGCCGCGAAGTTCTCTAGAAAGTGTTGCCGATACATTTGCAGAGAAATACGTTGATAAAATAGCTAGTACTCCTGTAAATATTGCTAAACCTGCCATAATACTTCCAGTTCTTAACACATATTTTACGTCACCTTTTATTACTCCATTGTTTATTATGTCTGCAGTTAATGTAGGAATATATAGAGTTCCCACTGTTTTTAATATTATTATTGCTATTAATGAAACCAAAATTAGTTTGTTAAATTTTATTTTTTTCAATAATTTAAACATCTCTCCTCCTTCTAAGCCCAAAGTTAATTCTTTATGAAATTATCTGCTATTTAACTTTCAAAATATCAAATCCCAAGAGAAATCATAATGTTACCTTGAATTTTATTCCGGTAAATAAGTATTATGTATAAAGATATGAAAATATCTAAAGCATGTAAGCTACTTTATCTGTAAGGTAGCTAATATATCTCATGGACTTATCTATAGAAAATTTAGTTTTGAATTACCGTGCTACATCTTTGCTAACTTTAATTTCGATATCATTAAATATGAAAGCACCATCGTTAAGGCTATGGATAAGAATATAGTTATACTACTTCTAGGTACCAATAAAGAAAATAATGCTAGAATTGAACCTGCAATAGTTATAGGAATTCCAGTGAAAAATCCAGTAAATTCACTAACATTATATTTTGCTAACCTATAACTTCCACAAATGACAAAGGCTAACATAACCACAATCCCATAAGTTCTAGTATTCGTATTCAGATAATTATATTCAATAAATATTAATAATGCAGGTGCAACTCCAAAGGAAATTAAATCTGCTAATGAATCTAATTCTTTTCCTAATTCACTTTCCACATTTATAAATCTAGCTATTCTGCCATCATATCTGTCCACTAAAGCTGCTAAAATTATAAATATGGCTGCACCTGTAAAGTTGTTGCTTAAAATTTCAACTATTGATATAATTCCCAATGATAAATTTATAAATGTTAATATGTTTGGTATACTCTTTTTTAACATACTTCTACTCCTTTTTATCCAATTAATTCATTAATTTGTTTAACTTGTGAAAAACCATTTATAATTGAAATTTTATCTTTAATATCTTAAAATTTGCTTATACCAAATCTTAAGAATTCTTAAGTGATTTTAAAAGTATAGATTTAAGCTATATTGCGTTATATACTAAATATAGCTATGAGCATGATTTAGTAAGAATATAATTATGTACTAGGCTATACTTATAACAAATGGAGGTGAATTATAAGTAATATGAGAAATATTTTAATCGCAGATGACAATAATGAGATAAGGGAAATAGTTAAAGTCTTATTAGAGAGCGAAGGTTTCAATGTATTAGAAGCAGTAGATGGTGAAGATGCTATAAGCAAAGTTGATGAAAGTATAGATTTAATAATACTTGATGTAGTAATGCCTAAAAAAACAGGGTTTAAAGCATGTGCAGAAATTCGCGAGAAGACAAGTGCACCAATTTTATTTTTAACAGCCAAATCTCAGGACTCAGATAAATATATGGCATTTTCTGTTGGAAGTGATGATTATCTTTCAAAACCATTCTCCTATACAGAATTGGTATCAAGAGTTAAAGCTTTACTTAGAAGATACTATGTATATAAAGGAAAAGAGGCAATTGACTCAGCAAATTCCATTAGCATTAATGGATTGAAAATTAATACCATTTCAAACGAAGTTTCAATAGATGAAAAAGAAATTATCTTAACTGAAATTGAGTATAACATCCTTCTATTGATGTCCAAAAACCGTAAAAAGATTTTTTCAGCACAAAATTTATATGAAAGCATTTGGAATGAACCATATTTTTACTCTTGTAACAATACGGTTATGGTTCATATAAGAAATTTAAGAAGCAAGTTAGAATCCGATCCACAGAATCCTAAATATATAAAAACTGTTTGGGGAAAGGGGTATAGGATTGAATAGAAAATTTCTATCTTCTAAATTAGAAGTTAAATTAATCATATCTTTATTATTTTCATTTTTTATTTCTATTTGTATATTTCTTTTAATACAAACAATAGGTGATAAAATATTAGATAATTATTTTAACAAAAGCTCTTTTCTGGTAAATCAAAAAATAAATGCCATATCAGAATTTAAACAATATGTATCAGATAATGGCTTATCAACAAATGATCATGAGAAAATAGAAAACTGGGCTCGTAAAAATAAAAATGTAAATCTTTATATTTACATGAATAACAATCTAGTGTATTATTCCAATAGCTATAATGACGCAACAAATTATGAACAATATAAGGAAAGCCCAATTTTCCCCAGCAACACTCTCATTGATGTGCCGTTTACTAATGGTGATGCAAAAATGCATATGGAATGCTTTTTCGAATATAAGTATTACTATATTCTAGCTTTTATTGGAATAGCAATATCATTAATTTGTTTTATTTTACTTATATTATTTTTCATTAATAAAAAAATAACTTACATTGGGATAATTGAAAATGAAATCAAGATTTTAGAAGGCGGGGATTTGAATTATCAGATCACTATAAATGGCAATGATGAACTTTCCTCTTTATCTAAGAGTATTGATGATATGAGAAAATCTTTTATAGAAAGATTAGAAAATGAGGATAAAGCAAGGCTTGCAAATAGCGAATTGATTACAGCATTATCACATGATTTAAGAACACCGCTTACAGCCTTAGTTGGATATTTAGACATTATAGAATATAAAAAATATAAAACTGAAGAAAACTTAAAGAATTATATACATAATAGCAGGGAAAAAGCATATCAAATTAAATACCTCTCAGATAAATTATTTGAATACTTTACAGTTTTCAATACACAGGAGAATCTGGAACTAGAAATTTTCAATGGAAATGAACTTCTGGAGCAACTTATCCAAGAGCAAATTTTCATGTTAGAGAATAATGGCTTTTTGTTTGATATTTCTTCATGTAATACCCCTTTTTCTCTTGAAATAAATCTAATATCCTTACAGAGAGTTTTTGATAATATTTTTTCTAATCTATCTAAATATGCTGACAAATTCAAAGTAATTAAAATTAATTATTGTGTTAATAATAAAAAACTATTTGTAACTGTAGAAAACCATATAAATAATACAAAATCCTTGGACAGCACGTGTATCGGTCTAAAGACCTGTAAGGTAATTACAGAAATGCACAAGGGAGAATTTCATATTACAAAAAAAGACGATATTTTTTTGATTACACTAATCTTAAATATAAAACAAGCGTCATAAAAAGTAAGCGTCTAATAAATAAATGGATAAAAAAAAGGCAAAGATTGAATGCTAAAATCAATCTTTGTCGAGCCTGTGAAATAAAGTCTGTAAATCCAGCTTTCTATGATAGAATAATAGTAAGCGCTCAATAGGTTCATTCCAAAGTTTGTTAATTCAGAGACACATCATTTCATATAAAAGTATTTTTGATTTCAATAGTTCAAAACTATTACGCCCATACATGATGCGCTTTATAACTTTGAGTTTATTTACACTACCTTCTGCTAAACCATTATTGTATGAATGTATTATTCCATTTTTAGCAGCTTCTATATCCTTGCGAGTTCCTCCAAGAAAGGACTGAAGTTCAGGGATGTCATGCGTTTTTGCTTCAGATATCCATATTTCTAGCTCCTCGGCTTTATGAGAAAACATTATTCTATAAAATTCTTTTATCAATGTGTAAAGTTCGCCAAGTATTGGATATTCTTTTATGACTGTTTCATACTGCTCATTTGAAAGGTTCCTTACATTTTCTAATTTTTTATATACAAGCTGGCAAAGACTTCTACGTTGTATATACTCCTTTTGATTTTCTGTTTTCTCGCATTCACTCTTAGCATACGCATGTTCCTTTTGCATGAACATACGTAAGGATGCAATACTTCCATTATATCCAAAATTGCTGATAATATTATGTATTTCCTTATATTTATAACCTTGGCTCCTTAATTCTAGTACTTGATTTTCATATGGCGCAAGCTTACCTGGAATTCGGTTATCATATTTGACACTAACAACAGAAAAAGATGGATCTAAATAGTTCTTTACTGTTTGAGGAATATGATGCATTAACTTACCAATCTTTTCAATGAAGTGCCCTTGTTTATAAAATTCTCTTGTTTCGTCAACTTCCTTTTGTTTCTGTTCAATTGCAAGTTGATGTTGACGTTCCCTTGATATTTTTCTATCTTCCGGAATTTCATTTTCTGATATTGATAAATATCTATTTATGGTCTTTACAGTTGAATGTAAAAGTAATGCAATTTCAGCTATTGTTAAGCCTGCCTTCCGTTTGTCATGTGCATATTTTATTCGTTGCGCACGATTAGTAGTATCATATAGTGCCTTCATTTCTGGGGTTAAGACTGTTACCGCTGATATCTCCAACCTTGATGGAAATTTTCTTGTGATAAATCTAGTAAATGCTTCCGAAAGTCCTTTTATCAAATGAAATCTATCACTGATTTGAAGAGCATGTGGATGTGCGCCTGTTATAGCTGAAGCATATGTTGATGATCCATCTCTTGAAATTATTTTTAAATTTAGAAAAGTTTCAAGCCATCTTTTTACATCTGAAAATTCTCTCGATGGGATAATATCGATAATTCTATGGGTTTCTAAATCTACCATAATTGTTCCATATGAAAATCTTTTTTTAATTGCAAAATCATCCACACAAATTTTTTCTATATTAGATTTATCCACAATTGATGGCATTTTTTTTGAGCAGTGTACAAATGCTACTTTTACATACCTTAACAGACTCTGTTTTTAAAAGCTTAGAAGCATTGATGGAACTAAGCTGAAGAGAAGTATTCAATATATTTGTCACTAAACGATCTGTTTTCTTTCCATTTTTAGCGGCAAATTGGTGACGTTCTGCAAATGTCGTAGCTTGGCAATCTGGATTTTCACAGAACATTTTTCTGGTATGAACGCGCAATATTGTCTGTTTATTATGAAGAGGAAGATCCTGTATCTCTCTCTTATAAGTAGAATGTACTCTTGAGGATGTCATACCACAAAAGGGGCAAGTACAACTTTTTTTAATAGAAGTAATTTCAAAAACGATTTGAGTGTCTTTGATTATATAATCCAAAAGTGCATAATCATCATTTAACATTTTGATGAATTCATGCATGAGAAATCACCCTTTCATCATTATATTTTAATTATAATGATTTTATCAGAACAATTCAACAAACTTTGGAAAGAACCGGTTGAGCGTTTACGAATTTCTTCTCTTGACTATAAAAAACAGCTTTCTATGATATTATTATTCTATCATAGAAAGCTGGATTTACAGACTTTTTTTCACAGGCTCACTATTTTTGAGATTGTTTGTTGCTAAATCCACCTAAATTTCAAAAACATTATATGTATGGTGGAGGCGAGGAGTGTCGAACTCCTGTCCGAAAATAGCAGCACCCAAGCATCTCCGAGCGCAGTTCTTATTTTGACATTCCCTCTATCTGACGCCTAAGAACAGGCTTCAGATTTTAGTAGCTTCATAAATTCCGTTCCTGTGGCAAAGCTTACACAGGCTCGTTTCCCCGCTGTCGACGCCCTATCCTAAGCCGCGGGACTCAAAGGTAGAACGTAGCAGACTAAGCTGCTAAAGCTAAATTATCGTTTGCGTTTATATTTATTTTCCCAGTTTTTTAACGCAGGCCCAGGAGACCTTCGGCTCGCTTCTTGAACACAGCATACCCCCGTCGAAACCAAGTACGCCCCCATATTATATGTTATCAAACAAGAAATTTTAATCTCATCTGATGACTACCTAATAGTACAACAATTTATAATTATTATCAACAAGTAAATATTTCTTTAACATAAATATAATATATTTTATCTCAATTTCTCTTTCATCTGTCTTTCTATATCACGTCTAGCATCCTTTTCCAGCATAGAATCTCTCTTGTCATAGTCTTTTTTACCTCTTGCCACTGCCAGATTCATCTTTATTCTTCCACTTTTCAAGTAAAGAGATAGCGGAACCAAAGTGAAGCCTTTTTGAGAGATAAATCCTTCAAGCCTTGATATTTCATTCTTGTGCAAAAGCAGCCTTCTTACCCTCAGTGGATCCTTGTTAAATATATTGCCCTTTTCATAAGGGCTTATATGCATATTGTAAACAAAAATCTCACCATTTCTGACTTCTGCATAGCAGTCCTTTAAATTAGCCTTACCTTCCCTGATGGATTTTACTTCAGTTCCAACGAGTTCAATACCTGCCTCCATTGCTTCTTCAATAAAGTAATCATGCCATGCTTTTCTGTTTTCAGCCAAAGTCTTATTTTGTGATTCCTTTTTCATAATGAACACCTACTCTTTAAAATCATCTGTAGTATTCCATTATATAACATATGCGGTGATAAATCAAATTAATTCAAAGAATATTTCATGTGCAAACATATCAACCTTAGAAACCTTTATCTTAACTTCGTCTCCAAGCTTATATACGTTCTTTGTCCTCTCTCCGATAAGGCTTAAATGTTTTTCATCATAAATATAATAGTCATCATTAATTGTACTTATATGAACAAGACCCTCTATAGTGTTTGGAAGCTCTACAAACATACCAAAGTTTGTAACGGATGATACTATTCCATCATATTCTTCCCCGATTCTCTCACTCATGTATTCAGCCTTCTTTAAATCGTCTACTTCTCTTTCTGCCTCCTGAGCAATCCTTTCTGTTTCTGAGGATTGTTTTGCTGCATATTCCACTTCCTTTGTTAAGTGATTTATCCTCTTGCCATCTATTCCACTATGAATAAACTCCTTAATTATTCTATGAATAATTAAATCCGGATATCTTCTGATTGGAGATGTAAAATGGCAGTAATATCTGGCTGCCAGACCGAAATGACCCGTGCACTCAGGAGTGTACCTTGCCTGCTTCATAGACCTAAGTAGTAGAGTACTTACCACAGTCTCTTCCTTCTGACCTTTAACCTTCTCTACAACCTCCTGAAGAGCTTTAGGGTGAACCTCCTTGCTCCACCTTATTGCATAACCAAGATTATGAACAAACTCATTAAAAACCATCAATTTTTCCTCGTCTGGCTCCTCATGTGTTCTATAAACAAAAGGAACGTTTGCCCAGAACATGTGCTCAGCTACGGTTTCGTTGCAGACCAGCATAAATTCCTCTATTATTCTATTAGCAATAGCTCTTTCATAAGGCTTTATATCTATTGGCTTCCCAAGCTCATCTAATATTATCTTGCATTCTTCAAAATCAAAATCTATGGCACCTCTTAAGAGTCTCTTATTGTATAAAATTTCGCACAATTCCTCCATTGTTTTAAATTCCTTAAGGAGATAATCATACCTATCCATAAGATCCTTGTCTTCATCTCTTAGAATTTTGGTTACATCAGTATATGTCATTCTCTCGGAAGTTTTAATTATACTTTCAGTTATAGTATGATCTACAACCTTTCCTGAATGATCAATCTCCATGAAACAGCTTAATGTAAGTCTATTCACCTTTGGGTTTAAACTGCATATTCCATTTGAAAGCTTTCTAGGTAACATAGGGATTACTCTATCTATTAAATAAACAGAAGTTCCTCTCTTTAAAGCTTCTTTATCTAATGGATTCTTCTCTTTTACATAGTTTGAAACATCGGCAATGTGGACCCCTAAATAATAGTTACCATTTGGAAGGATTTCAATAGAAACAGCATCGTCCAAATCCTTTGCGTCCTCACCATCTATTGTTACTATTTTAAGGTCCCTTAAATCTTTCCTGCCCTCATATTCTTCTTCAGAAATTTCCTCTGGAATATTATCCGCATAGCTTTCAACTTTTGGCGGGAACTCCTCAGGAAGACCATTTTTCTTTATAATTGTAAGAATATCAATTCCCTTTTCTCCCTTTTTCCCTAATATTTCAATTATCTTGCCTTCAGGACTTCTTCTTTTCTCAGGCCAGGTGGTGATTTCGGCAATAACTATATCTCCTGTGGCTGCTCCGGCTTTGCAATCCTTAGGTATAAAAATATCCTGATATATTCTTTTTTCATCCGGCACCACAAAGCCATAAGTGGCGTTGTCCTCAAAAGTTCCGATAACCTGCTTGTTTCCCCTTTGGAGAATTCTTATTATTTCACCTTCAGATTTTTTGCCTCCCGGAACTTCTTTTATTATTTTTACCACAACTCTATCTGAATGCATAGCACCATTTAAATTTGAAGATGCTACAAAAACATCTGGTCTATCTGTTTCAGGAATAACAAAAGCAAAACCTTTTTGATGTCCCTGAAGTTTTCCAACCACAAGTCCCATTTTTTCAGGAACTCCATAGTGCTCCGTCCTTGTCTTGACTATTTCACCGTCCTTTTCCATGGACTTTAATATCTTGCTAAAATCGGCTCTATCTTGCTTTGAAATATTAAAAACCCTTTCAAGCTCCTGAATATTCATTGGCTTATATGCCTGCTCTCTCATAAAATCAATTAATGTTTCTCTGATATTCATACTATTCTCCCTTTCAATAAAGACTGATATATTTATATTCTTCTTATAAAAAACTAAAATATACAAAAAATGAAACAGAGCCACTAAGTAAATTAGCTGCTCTGAATTACAAAATTATCTACCTATAAAGTTCTGTGCTAATGAAAGTGCTGCAAATATTATTGCACAAACTATTGTTATTCTAACTAAACGAGCTTCGGAAGTTCTTGACTTATTCTTTGAATAAAATGATTCAGAAGCTCCACCTGTGGACATAATACCGCTAAAGCCATTGGTTTTACCCGGCTGCATTAGAACCACCACTATCAAAATTATAGAAACAATAACTTGCAAAATAGTTAATACTAAACTCAAACTCATCTCTTTACCTCCTGATTATAAGCAAAGCGCTTATGTATCCTAAATATTTTAACACATAATACTAAAGTTTTAAATAGATATATATAAAGTTGTAATTATTTTAAATTATAAAAGGATTTTAATCCTCTGAATTCACCCATTTCGCCCAGTTCTTCCTCTATTCTGACAAGTTGATTATATTTCGCAACTCTTTCACTTCTTGCTGGAGCTCCTGTTTTAATTTGTCCTGCATTAACTGCCACTACAAGATCAGCTATGGTAGTATCCTCTGTTTCACCAGATCTATGAGAAATTACAGCAGTGTATCCTGCTCTTTCAGCCATTTCTATAGCATTTAGAGTTTCAGTCAAAGTGCCGATTTGATTTAATTTTATTAATATTGAATTTGCCACTCCCATTTTAATTCCTTTTTCAAGTCTCTCAGTATTTGTAACAAAAAGGTCATCGCCCACCAGCTGAACCTTATGCCCTAATTTATCAGTTATAAGCTTCCAGCCTTCCCAGTCTTCTTCCGCCATACCATCTTCAATAGATACAATAGGATATTTATTTACAAGATCAACGTAATAATCTACCATCTCTTGTGGAGTGAGCACCTTGCCTTCTCCTGCTAAATTGTATTTTTCATTTTCAAATATTTCTGATGATGCGGGATCTAGTGCTATAAATATATCCTTTCCAGGTATATATCCTGCCTTAGCAATGGCATCCACAATAACCTGAATTGCCTCTTCATTGCTCTTTAAATTTGGTGCAAAGCCACCTTCATCGCCTACTCCGGTATCGTAGCCCTTAGATTTTAATATTCCCTTAAGCGAATGATAAACTTCTGAGCTCATTCTCAGTGCTTCACTGAAGCTAGGAGCCCCTGCAGGCATAATCATAAATTCCTGAAGATCCACATTGTTATCCGCATGCTTTCCACCATTTATTATATTCATCATAGGTACAGGAAGCACCTTTGAATTTACCCCTCCTATATATTGATATAGGCTCAAGCCAAGATTCTCAGCAGCAGCCTTGGCACAGGCTAGGGAAACTCCTAAAATTGCATTTGCCCCCATTTTTTCTTTATTTTTAGTTCCGTCTAAATTTATCATTGTTTTATCAATTAATACTTGGTCAAAAACATTCATACCTATTAATTCTTCGGCGATGAAAAAATTAACATTATCAACAGCCTTTAAAACGCCCTTACCATTAAAGTTTTTGATGTCCCCATCTCTTAATTCTACTGCCTCAAACATTCCAGTAGAAGCACCAGAAGGTACCGCAGCTCTCCCCACTGTTCCATCTTCAAGTATAACATCAACTTCAACAGTAGGAATACATCTTGAATCCATAATCTGCCTAGCCTTTACATCAACAATTTCAACATAATTTCTCATAAAAACACTCCTCTTTTTTATAGAATTAAACTCTTCCCTGTCATCTCCTTTGGTATTTCTAGCCCCATTACACAAAGTAAAGTTGGTGCAATATCTGCAAGAATACCTCCCTCTCTAAGCACCTTAGCTTCCTTGGAAACATAAATAAACGGAACCGGATCCGTAGTGTGTGCTGTCATAGGCTTCCCGGTGGAGTAATCAATCATTATTTCTGCATTTCCATGGTCCGCTGTTATAAAAACAGTGCCATCCTTATTTAGTATTTTATCCACAATTTTTCCTAAACATACATCCACAACTTCAATTGCCTTCTTTGCGGCTTCAAAAACTCCAGTGTGTCCTACCATATCCGGGTTAGCAAAATTTAATACTATAAAATCGTATTGTTCTGAGTCTATTCTCTTTATTACCTCATCGCATAATTTGAATGCACTCATTTCAGGTTGTAGATCATAGGTTGCAACATGAGGTGACGGTATAAGAGCCCTTTCCTCGTTTTTATTCGGTTCTTCTACACCTCCGTTAAAGAAAAATGTAACATGAGCATACTTCTCAGTTTCTGCTATCCTGAGCTGGGATTTTCCCATTTTACTTAAGTATTCTCCCAGAGTATTGCTGTAACGCTCTTGTCCAAAAGCAACGGATACATTTTCTAATGTATTGTCGTATTCAGTCATAGTTACAAATTTAAGATTAAGGTTTTCTCTATTAAAACCATCAAAAGCCCTGTCATTTATTGCTCTTGTAAGCTCTCTTGCCCTGTCAGGTCTAAAGTTAAAAAATATCACTGAATCTTTGTTTTTTATAACTGCAGTAGGTTTTTCATTTTTTGATATTATTGTAGGCAAAACAAATTCATCTGTTTTATTGTCCTTATAGGAGTTTTCTACTGCCTCCAAAGCACTTTGTGCTTTTTCTCCAATCCCTAGTACAAGAGCATTGTATGCTAAATGTATCCTCTCCCATCTTTTGTCTCTATCCATAGCATAATATCTGCCTGAGATTGTAGCTAAGGTTCCAACTCCAATTTCTTTCATATATGCTTCAATATCAAATATGTATTCTTTCGCAGAGGAAGGCGGAACATCTCTACCATCCAAGAATCCGTGAAGATAAACTCTGTTTAAACCTTTGTTTTTACATAATTTTAATAAGCCTTTAATATGATCAATATGTGAATGAACTCCTCCAGACGATAGTAGCCCAATTAAATGGAGGTCCGAATTATTATTTAAAGCATTATCAACCGCATCATTCAAAGCTTTGTTTTGATAAAAATCTCCATCCGTTATAGCTTTACTTATTCTTGTTAAAGATTGATATACGACTCTTCCAGCTCCTATATTTAAATGTCCAACTTCAGAGTTACCCATTTGTCCTTCAGGAAGTCCCACAGCCATTCCGCTGGCCTTTAAGCTTGTATTTGGATAATCTTTAATTATTCTATCTAAATTAGGTTTTTTTGCTGCTAGAACTGCATTGCCATCCACCTTATCTGTAATTCCATATCCATCTAATATCATCAACATAACCGGTTTTTTCATAATTTCCTCCACGTAATATAAAAAATTTAGCAAAACAGCATGCCGCTTTTGTACGTCATGCTGTAAAATCTATTTACTATATATAATTTATTATAGCTGCAAAATCTGAAGCTTTCAAGCTTGCTCCGCCAACAAGAGCCCCATCAATATCGGCTTGTTCCATCTGTGCCTTTATAGTAGAAGGTTTTACCGAGCCGCCATATTGTATTCTTATAGTTTCTGCAGTATTTTTTCCATACAGATCAGCAATAACGCCTCTTATATATGAAATTGCTTCATTAGCCTGCTCATCTGATGCAGTTTTTCCAGTTCCTATTGCCCATATAGGTTCATAAGCCACTACAAGTTTTTCAATCTCATCTTTTGAAAAATCTTTTAAGCCTATATTAATCTGTCTTCCTAAAACTTCATGAGTAATGCCTGCTTCTCTCTCTGAAAGAGTCTCCCCACAGCAGACTATAGGCAATAGTCCGTGCTTAAAAGCCATTTTTATTTTTTTATTTACAGTTTCATCCGTCTCATTAAAATACTGCCTTCTTTCACTATGTCCTATAATAACATAGCTAACATTCAACTCCTTAAGCATGACTGGGGAAACTTCCCCCGTAAATGCTCCACTTTCTTCATAATACATATTCTGAGCACCAACTTTTATATTTGAACCCTCCAAAGCTTTTACAGCATCATGGAGACATATAAAAGCAGGGAAAACTACAACATCACATTTTGCATCTTTAACCAAAGGCTTCAATTCTTCAAGTAAGTCCAAAGCCTGCTCTAAAGTATTATTCATTTTCCAATTTCCTGCAATTATAGGTTTTCTCATTATATCATCTCCCCCTTATATATTAGTGATTAGTGTTATTGGTTTGAACTATGCAAGACTGCACAAGCCTATATAAATTAAACACTAGCACTATATACTATTTTCTATCATTTAATGCTGCAATACCTGGCAGCTCTATGCCTTCTAAAAATTCCAGTGAGGCACCGCCTCCTGTAGAAATATGCGTCATCTTATCTCCATAACCTAGCTGGTTTACTGCAGCAGCACTGTCTCCTCCGCCTATGATAGTAACCGCATTGGTTTCAGATAGTACCTTTGCTATAGCTTTTGTACCATTTGCAAATTTCTCAAACTCAAAAACTCCTACCGGTCCATTCCAAATAATCGTTTTAGCATTTTTAACTTCCTTTGAAAATAGCTCTATTGTTTTAGGTCCAATATCAAGTCCCATATATCCTTCAGGAATATTAGAGTCCTCTGTGGTCACTGCATTTGCATTTGCATCAAACTTGTCTCCTGCAATGTAATCCAAAGGCAGTAAAAATTTAACCCCTTTTTCTTTTGCTTTAGATATCATATCCCTTGCATATTCAATTTTATCTTCTTCTAAGAGAGATTGCCCTATGGTGCAGCCTAAAGCTTTTGCAAATGTATAGCTCATTCCACCGCCTATTATAAGAGTATCTACTTTTTCGAGAAGATTATTAATTACATTTATCTTATCAGATACCTTGGCTCCTCCAAGAATTGCCACAAAAGGCCTTTCTGGATTGGAAACAGCATTGCCCAAAAATTTTAATTCCTTTTGAATCAAGTATCCACATACTGAAACAGGAATAAACTCTGTAACGCCAACTGTCGAGCAATGTGCCCTGTGAGCTGTACCAAAGGCGTCATTTACAAATATTTCAGCAAGATTCGCCAATTCTTTTGAAAAATTAACTTCATTTTTAGTTTCTTCTTTTCTATATCTTGTGTTTTGGAGCAATATTACGTCTCCATCTTTCATATTAGAGACCGCTTTTTTTGCATTATCTCCTACTACAATTTCATCCTCTGCAAAAACAACCTCTTTATTGAGAAGCTCTGATAGTCTTTTTGCCACCGGCTTAAGCGAAAGCTCTGGTTTTGGTTCTCCTTTTGGTTTTCCCAAATGAGAACAGAGTATTACTTTTGCACCATTATCTATTAAATGTTTAATTGTTGGAATAGAACCAATTAGTCTATTTTCATCTGTAATTACTCCATCTTTTAGAGGAACATTGAAATCACATCGAACAAGAACTTTTTTCCCTTTTACCTCAATATCTTCAATTGTCATTTTATTATATATCATTTGTTACACCCCTTGATAATAGTTATTGATATTTTTACTTCCTTCACCATTATACATTTTAATTTTACATTTTTCCAATATTTATAGGTAATTTGCGATAAATTTCGTTAAATCTGCCAGTCTGCATGAATAACCATATTCATTATCATACCAAGCAATAACCTTGGCTAAGTGGTTTCCTGTTACCATAGTGGATAATCCGTCTATGATAGATGACCTATCATCACCCCTATAATCTACAGATACTAAGGGTTCTTCACTATACCCTAATATTCCCCCCATATCAGTTTTAGATGCCCTCTTAAGAGCACTATTTATATCTTCCTTTGTCACTTCCTTTTCTAATATACACACAAAGTCAGTGCAGGATACTGTGGGTGTGGGTACTCTTAGTGAAAAACCATTTAGCTTGCCCTTAAGCTCAGGCAGTACTAATGCCACAGCTTTTGCAGCACCTGTAGATGTGGGAATCATGGACAAAGCTGCAGCTCTTGCCCTCCTTAAATCCTTGTGAGGCTGATCTAATATTCCTTGATCATTTGTATAAGAATGTACAGTGGTCATAAGACCATTTAATATTTTAAATTCTCTATGCAGAACTTTTGCAAAAGGTGCAAGGCAGTTAGTAGTACAAGAAGCATTGGATATTATATTGTGCTGCGCACTATCGTATTTTTCTTCATTTACTCCCATTACTATAGTAATATCTTCATTTTTTGCTGGTGCTGATATAATAACCTTTTTCGCACCTGCATTTATGTGAGCTTTTGCTTTTTCTGCATCTGTAAAAAAGCCTGTGGATTCTATAACAATATCAACCCCTAGTTTATTCCAAGGCAGGTTTCCTGGATCCTTTTCTGCAAATATTTTTATTTCCCTTCCGTTTACAATAATTGCATCTTCTGATGATTCTACAGTTCCATCAAATTTTCCATAGAGAGAATCATATTTTAATAAATGTGCCAATGTGTACGGGTCGGTTAAATCATTTATACCCGCTACCTCAAGGCTTTCTGAATACTTGCTTATTAAAACCTTTAACACGGATCTTCCAATCCTTCCAAAACCATTTATTCCTATTTTTATCATCGTAATTACCTCCTATAATAAATAACCTATCGCCTCTTTTCATAATATTGTTTCACTAATATTCAAATTTGATACAAAATAAAAAGAGAGGTTAAAATCTCTTCCTCCCTTTTGAACTCTTTATTCCCATTTCTTCTCTGTATTTTGCCACAGTTCTTCTGGATATATTCATACCCTTTTTATTTAATATGTCGCAAATTCCCTGATCTGAAAGCGGTGCTTTTCTATCCTCATTTTCTATCAATTCTTTAATCGAATTTTTTATTATATTGGTTGAAACATCCTCTCCACTACCGCTTGATGAAATGCCTGTAGTGAATAAATCCTTTATTTTTATAGTACCTCTTTCTGTATATATATATTTGTCTCTAATAGCTCTGCTCACCGTAGATTCATGCATCTCCAATGAATCTGCAATTTCCCTAAGTGTCATTGGTTTTAGATGTTCTTTACCAAAATCAAAGAATTCCCTTTGAAGCTCAATTATTTTTTCTAAAACTCTATAAATAGTGCTTTTTCTATGTTCAATACTTTTTATTAAGAATAATGCACTGTTTAACTTTTCCTTTACATATTCCACAGCTTCTTTATCACTATCATTTTTTAAAATTTCTTTATATATTCCATTTATAGTCAGTTTAGGTCCTAACTCATCATTCATAACTATATAGTATTCTTTATCTATCTTTTTAATGTACGCATCTGGAACTATATATTTCACTTCTTCTCCCGTGAAAAATCCACTTGAAGGCTTTGGTTGAAGCAATCTTATTATGTCTCCATATTCCTGAGCTTTTTTCACATCGATATTCAGTTCCTTGGCTATTATGTTAAATTTATTTTCAGCTAGTAATTCCAGATATTCATCAATTATTCTGTACAAACAGACATCCCCAATCCCTTTTCTGTCTATTTGTATTTTAAGACACTCCTTGAGATCTCTTGCTCCTATTCCAACTGGCTCCAAGGACTGTATTATATTGATAGCATTATCCACACTCTCTTTTTTTATTTTTAATTCTTCTGCAATCGTTTCCGAAGATATGTCCAAATATCCTCTTGAATCTATATTTTCTATTATATAGTTGCAAATACTTTTATTGTAGTCCGTTTCAGCCAAATCACTAACTTGCTCTATGAGAAACTCCTTTAATGATTTACTTTCAGATATGAAATTGAATGGGGAAACCTCCTCATTTTCATCTCTTGTGTAGGACTTTCAAGTATTTGAATCATATTCAAAATATTTGGCCATTTCTGTGAAATCAATCTTGTCTTTAAGTTCTGTATTAAACATTTCACCTTTATCATCAAGAACGGGGTTTTCTTCCAGCTCTTTTTCAATATGCTCCTGAAGCTCAAAAGCCGTCATTTGAAGAAGTTTAACAGACAATTGCATCTCCTGGGTCATTATAAGCCTTTGTTCCTGAGTTATATTTAAATTATATTCTAAGTTCGTGTAAATCACCCCACTTCCTATGTTTATAATTTTATCCTCTTATATTATACATTCTTTAATGCTATTTTGCACTATTAATAATTGATTGCGTTTTAATTTTTAGAAAACACCTTTACAATTACTGCTAATATTCCTGAAGTAATGAATGGTCCCACCGGCACCCCTCCTAAAAATGCAGCAGCAATAACCGCTCCTAGAATTAATGCAGGCATAACATCACTGTGCCCCTGTAATGTTAAATATTGAACTCCTAGTCCGCTTAGATATGTAGTTAAAAGTGACAAAGCAAATGCCAGCACGCCTACAAAAGTTGTAAATACAACAAGCAATTGCTTTGACGATATATTCCCCTTTGCTATTGGTATTAAAATAGCCATAGTTAATAAAACAAGGCCCCAGAATATGCCCTGCTTTTCAATAACGGGATAAATAAATTTATCAACACTGAGTAATTTTACTAAAAGTAAAACGCAGACAGCTACTGCTACAGAATTGGCTTTTCCGATTACTGCTGCAGTCAAAATCAATAATAATATAATATAAGTTCCCATAACATTTACTCCTTAAAAAAGTTATTCTTTTATTTTATATTTTAACACTAATATATATATTACTGAAATTATAATAAAAAAGCCGTCAGAGGATTTTTATAACTATCCCTTGACGGCACTTTTAATTATGTTTATTTATATCCTGCTTTTGTTAGTATTTCAACTGCTTTTTCTGATTCTGCCTCACAAACTAGTACAATTGGACCTGTACAACCCATACCGCTTTCTGAGTAAACTCCTTCTTTCCATAATGACTTGCATGCATTATCAAGTTCTAAAATATCCACCCCAGGAATACCAAAAGTCACAACCTTTTTAGGCGGCATTTTTATTTCTTCTTCTGCCTTAGGCTTTTCTTTATCTAATATTTTACCTATTATATCTCTTAGCCCTGCAGCATTTGCTTTCTTAAATTCATCCATTGCAATAGTTGTAATATTGTTTTTAGCACATAATGAGCAGTATCTTAAAGCCTCACATATTAAAGGTGCTCCAGATGCACGTGATATTATATTAATCAGCTTATCATAACCTTCTCCAACTCCAGGTCCGTACCCATATCCTAAAGTTTCATAGTTCCCACCGGTAGTAAAGGATGAAAATATTTTTATCAAAAGATTTCCTGTTAAAGAATCACATACCATAACATCAGGTGTTCCAGCAAGCAAATCGTTGCCTCTCATTACCGCTCCCCCATCCGCACGTAATGAATCTGCAAATTCGAATTGATAGCCTTTAGCCTGTAAATCCTTTAAAGCTCTTTCAACTCCCCTAGCCCCGTCCACGTTCAATATTCCTACTCTAGGGTTGTTTATACCTACAGCCTTTGCTGTAGCAATTCCTCCAATAGCATTTTTTATCATGCCCTCAACTCTGTTTGTTGAAGTAGTTCCTGTTGTGGTTGCAATTATCATTTCATTTCCCATTCCAGGTGTGACCACTCTACCCACAGTGGAAACTCCTATAGGAAAATCAAAATGCTGTGTAACGCAACCCTGGATTTCTCCCTTTTCTAATAGTTCTACCATCTTCTTATGACCATCGAACGAATCTTTAACCTCAACCGCCTCAAAATCTCCATTAACTTTTGGTCCAATTAAAACAACATCAAAATCACCGTATTTGCTCTTAGCCATTTTGGCAGCTTTAACCATCTCATCTACGCCATGCTCAGATCCAAATGTAGTAAGCCCGATTTTAACCCTTTTAGCAAAGCTGCCGGATTTAATTCCATCAGCTATTTCACTAAAAGCTTCGGCAATCATTTTTTTAGTCTGATCCATCAAATATCAACCTCCTTCTTTTAGTAGTGCTTAAGGCTTGATTGCACAGGTATTCCTTCTCCTAAATAGTACCTGACGCCTAATCCCTAAACTCTATATATTAAACCTATTTAAGCATTGAATTAGCAAAGTTTTTCATTTCTTCTGCTATCATGTTCTTTATCTCTTCTTTGGAAATTCCTGATGGTTCCTCTTTGACCCCTGTATTTTTTTCTACAAGTATAGATACTCCATCAAAAAGATTCGTCATTCTTCCTAGGAATAAGCTTCCTTTTCCTATTACCATGAAATTGTTCAATTTTCCTGATAGCAGGTGGTTTATTCCATGACCTATAATTGGAACTCCTGATGGTATATGTCCTTGAGTAGGGGCATATCCTGGATAACCATGTTCTACTACAAAGTTTGGCAATTCTTTTCTGTCTAATTGTCCGCTCTTAACAGCAAGTGCTCCTATCATCTTGTAGTTTTGGGTTGGAACATCTCCCGCACCGGCAGGTTCTGTTAGATCAGGAGTCTGCATTTCTGGAGCATATTTATCTACATCAGTAATTTTCATTCCAACTCTAGCTAAAGGTTCAGAAACCAATGCTTCAATTACAGCCTGAGGAGCAGCTCCATGACCTATAGTATGTCTTCCTACAACGTCAGTTCTCATAACAGGACTAACGCCGTCATTTTCCGATATTAGAATCGCAAATCCTCCAAGACAGTCTTCAAGTACAGGTAAGCCCTTTTTTACGTGGTCTTTACCGTTCATTCCAAGCTTTGCAGTTGCTCCACCTGCGAATACTATTACATTTTTGTATATTCCTGCTTTAACAAGTCCGGCAGCATTAACCAATGAATGAGATGGTCCAGCACAGAAACCCCTCATATCAATTCCTGTGGCTCCTTTAATTCCAGCTATTTCTCCACAAGCCTTGGCAATATTTCCGCCGCCTCTCTGATTCATATCTCCTATTGCTTCCTCAGAGCATTCTATTAAGTACTCAACTTCATTTACATTTACTCCGGAATTTTTAATCAAATGCATAAGTGCTAAAACCCCTGAAGCCTTAACTGCAAGGTTTTCAAGCATTACATGAGAAGTAAGGTTCTTATCAAACTCATGTGCCTTTTTTACGCATCCTACAAGCTTTCCATCCATGTATAAACCTTCAGCACCATTTTTAACAAAAGTCTCTATTACTGATAATTCTTCTCCTGTTTTTAAAACATCTGCTTTCAAGTTAAGTACAGGATGTGAGCTGAATTTTCCTCTTACAACTTCCGTGAAATCTTTTTCCAACAAAACCAGGTCAAATACGTCTGAAACCTTTATTAGTCCGTAAAATTCGTCCTGAGGCATTATTTCGCCAAATTCAGCAAACCTATCTGCATTTTCTACTTTTGATGAATGCCAAGGTCTTTTTATTGCTGACAATGCTTCTGGTGTCATTCCACCAATATATGTTTGATTTGGGGCATATCCCACCACATCCTCGAAACTTCTTAAATGATTAACTATTTGTTTTAAATATTCAGAATCTGGATTTGTTTCCTTTTCTAAAGTCTGTGTTGTACCATTATGTATTATCATATCCGGTGTATTTACTAACACATAAGCGGCCTTTTTAATTACGGGAAAACTCATTTTTAAAACCTCCTTAAATTTCAACTGAGAATTGAGAATTAAGAATTATATTTTATAAATTCTCATTTTTCAATTCTCAATTATTATAGTTTGCCAAAAGGTGAATTAATTTCACCCTTTGGCAAGTGGCAAGTAGAATTAATTATTTATCAAATACAGTTTGGGTGTCCACTGGTGTCTGAAGAGCCTTAAGTGCTTTTTCCACCAAATGATATCTCAATTCAAATTCATCCTTAGCATCCAATGCTGGATTCCCAAGAGGATGAGGAATAGCAATTGTAGGTACTATTCTGTTAGCACCAACAGTTAGAGATATTGGAACTATTGTACACATATGAACGATTGGTAATCCTGCACGTTCAATTTCTTTTAACATTGTTGCTCCGCAACGTGTACAAGTTCCTCAAGTAGACGTTAAGATAACTGCAGTTACTCCGTCAGCTAATAATTCTTTAGCAATAGCTTCACCAAATTTCTTGGCTGATGCAACAGCTGTTCCATTTCCTACTGTAGTATAGAAATATCTATGAAGGGAACCTATTTTACCTTCCTTCTCCATCTTTCTTAATACATCTACAGGCAGTACTCTGTCAGAATCAATGTTAGCGTAGGTTGGGTCGTATCCGCCATGAGCTGTCTCATATGTTTCAGCAGTTAAATCCATAACTCCTTCGATATCATATTTTCCAAATTTTGAAGCGTTTGATGATTCAATATGATCAGTATTTCCCTTTGGAACAGTACCACCAGAGGTAACTAACGCAATTTTTGCCTTAGTTATATCAACTACAGGAGGCATTGGATCAACTCTATCAAAAACAGGCATCTTGAATTCTGTGACAAATTCCTCACCCTTTAATTTTTTGATAAGCATATCTACTGCTCTCTTTGAACCTCTTTCAGCTGCAAAAAAGTTCTTCCTTATTCCTCTTTCTATAAAGCCTTCTACAGCTGGAGTTCCTAACTCTAATCCTTTGGCAAGTTTCACAGCTAAGTTTGCAATTTTAGGTAATGCATCTCTCATACCAACAGCACTGTTTCTAGTCTCAACTATATACAGATATTTCTTATATATATCTACTCCTGGATTTTCAACATACATTGCTGTTAAAACAGGTATGTTTAATTTTTCTGAAACTTCTTTAGCAATAGCTCCGCAAGCAACACCATATCTTCCTGCGTTAAATGCAGGGCCTGCTATGAATATATCTGGGCTGTATTTTTTTACCATATCTAATATTTCGACTTTAGCTTCCTCAAGGTTTTCATTAAAGTATGAATCTCCACATATAACTGTTGCAACTATTTCCATGTCTTCTTTCTTAAGCAAACCATTAAGTCCCATACCAGGGCCTACCACACCTTCTCTAACTTCTGGTTTGAAATCAGCTTTTTCTTCACCGCCGATACCAGCATAGAACTGATTTATATAATGTACTACTTTAATCAATTAATTTCCCTCCTTTTAGGAATTTGGCATTTAGACTAGAATTTTGAGAATTCTTTTCTTACTTTGCTAACCTCTTCTATAATAGCGTCAACATCAAGAACCATTTCCATCATTCCGCACTGTTCATCATAGATTGCTGCATCACATTCGTCTTTTATTTCAGGTTCTACCATGTGGTAAACTGCAAGTCCTAAAGCGATACCTGCCAATGGACCAGCAAATGTTGGGTCTCCAGCACATACAGTTTCAGCGGATAATCCAGCTGATTCAGCCTCTGCGCCACCGATTACAACTACTATATTTTCCGCACCATGTTTTTCAGTTAAGTCTTTTATTCTTTGTTGGATCTCCAGATCCATAGCTCCTGCGGCTGTTCAAACAAAGCATTCAGTAGATGCGAATATAATTTCTGCTCCGGCACTTTTTAAACATTCTTCGATGGCTGGTCCTGGTATTCCATCTCTATCGCCAACAGCGATAATCTTTTTACCCTGTAACATATACATCTTCCTTTCATAATATAAATATTTCTTCGTATTTTGTATTTTGTGATATTTATTTTTTATTAATTGGTTATATTTTTATATTAGAAACCCTTAGCAGTTAAAGTATTGAATCCTACTTCGCTTGTAGCTCCTGTAATAACCTGAAGCTCTGCTTCTATTGATCCATCTTCTCTTAAACTTCCAACATGTCCACCAGCTATTATATTAGCTGCATCCGGATGTCCTATTACCTTCTTCATAGCAGGCAAAATTATTACTTCGTTAGCATTTCCAGCTGTTACTACCGCATCACCTTTTGGTGTTGAATCTGCTAATGATTGGGAAGCTCCATCCTGACCAGCATACTCATCTGTGATTAATACAGTTTTAATTCCTAAGTCAGAGATTTTGTTGCAGTTCATAACTAAGTCAGCATCAGGATTTCCAAATCCTTCTTCTGATATAATTACAGCATCTGCTCCTAAGAATTGAACTAATTTAGCAGTCATGTTTGATGATCTTTCTTTATCTGCAAGATAAACGTTTTCATTTGTTATTACGCAGCCTAAGAAATTGTAATCTTTTCCGTGTTTCTCATATAAATCTTCTATTACTGGGTGATTCATATGAACATAAGATGGGTTTTTGTCACAAGCTGAAACACAGTTTCCACTTACAACAGCTCCATCAAATACTTCTGTAGGATATAAGAATGTAGGTATTATTTTCTTAGCATCTACCCCGTATACATAAGTGTCATGGAGCAAACCTTGAGTTTGAAGCATATAAACATATACTACCTTTGGGAGATCAGGATACTGCTTAACCTGTTCCAATAATGGTAATGTTTCATATACTTTAACTTCATCAGGAGTAATATTTCTTCCTGCTTCACCAAGATAAGTTGCAGCTTTGAAGCCAACCATTCTTAATGCCTCTTCGTGTTCATGCTGTTTAACCCCATCTGCTGGTTCACAGATGATCACTAAGTTATTTGTCTTTGAGAATGCAGTATATTTAGCTCCTTCTCCGCTCATGTCAATGATTCCTTCCTGGAATCCAACAACATGTCCTGTAGTAACTACAGCTGCGCCTTTAAGCACATGAGTCTTGCCTGAACCAACCATATCAACCTTAGAAACAAAGCCTGGGAATATTCCACCCTTGCCTTCAACCTTAACTCTTGGTTCAATTACGTCTTTAACTGGTATTATTCTTGTTTCATCACCAGGTCTGGCAATTTCAAAATCGATGCTCTTAAGTCTCTCATCTCCACCAATTTCTTTTAATAATTCTTCTTTGTTTACATAAAGAACTCCATTTTCAACCTTTGTTGCAGTTCCAAACTGAACATCCTTTACGTATATTTTACCAACTTCTAAACGCAAAGCATTCACCTCCATAATATTTAAACTGGGGGAGTATTCCCCCAATCTATTCAAATTAATTAGTTAGGGTTATAAAGTTTCATAGTAAGCTTTTATAAAAGCATCAATATCTTCCAATGAAGTTATTTTGTCTGCTGTTATAGTACTTACAGGTTCTCCATTTAAGTACATCTTCATTGTAGGAAGACCTAATACCTTCTGTGAAATAGCAAGCCTTCTTGACCCAGTTGTATTTAAACTAGTAAATTTAATTTTGTCCCCGTATACCTTTTCTAAATCGTGAACTCCAGGCATAAGCTGTTTGCAGATTTCACATTTGTCACCCCAGAAATCTACAAAAACCGGTTTTTCAGTGTAGTTAACAATTTCTTCATCCCAATTTTCCTTAGTCAAATCTATCATATTTACACACTCCTCTGATTCAGAATATTTTTTTTATTATTTTTATTCTGAATTTTATTTTTATTAAATTATTAAAATCATTATCTGACTCTAATAATTATTTACTATATTATTTATTTTCTTCAATATAAGCTTCTGCTATAGTTGATGCTATTGCACCATCTGCCGCTGCAGTAATAACCTGCCTTAGAGCCTTTTTTCTTATGTCTCCGGCTGCAAATACTCCTGGTACATTAGTTCTCATATCTTCGTCTGTTATTATGTACTTAGCATTATCCATGGTAACTTTGCCCTCAAAAAGACTAGAGATTGGGTCATATCCTACAAATACGAAACAACCATCAACCTTTAACTCTGATTGTACGTTTGTAAATTTATTTCTGAGAACAAGTCCTTCCAGAATTTCGTCTCCAATAGCTTCATCCACAAGGCTGTCCCATACAAATTTTATCTTTGGATTTGCAAATGCCTTTTCCTGTAGGGATTTTGCCGCTCTTAAAGCGTCTCTTCTATGAATAACTGTTACTGATTCAGCAAATTTTGTAAGATATATAGCTTCTGTAATAGCTGAATCTCCTCCACCTATTACTGCTACATCAAGGTCTGTAAAGAAATCTGCATCGCAGGTTGCACAGTAAGAAATCCCTTTGCCCCTTAATTCTAATTCATTTTTAAATCCGGATAATTTTGGATTTGCTCCTGTAGCTATTATTATTGTTTTTGCTTCATAAGTTTCTTTTTTTCCCTTAACTACTTTAATTGTTCCTTCTAGTTCTACGTTAATAATTTCGTCTTTTGCAAATTTGCATCCAAATTCTTCTGCCTGCTCTCTCATTCTCTCACTTAAAGTCGTGCCTGTGCAGTTTAAAATTGAACCCGGATAGTTTTCAAGTTCATCTGTGGTAGTAGCCTGACCGCCATACTTAGCTCTTTCGATAATTATTGTGTCCATTCTCGATCTTGCAGCATACAATCCTGCAGATAATCCAGCAGGGCCTCCACCAATTATTATTGTGTCATAAACGTGTGCCATTATACTTACCTCCCGTTATTTTATGTTATCGCATGATAAATCAAATCATAGTCAATCAACTGAAAATCCTCCAAAACCTTGCTGTTCCAACTTGGTATTCCAAAATCTCTTAAAAATTTCTCAGTAGTGTGAATAGCCTCCTCAATATAATTTATTGACTTAAAATCCAAATCTGGAAAAGACTTTTTTGTTATAACCACGGTTCGATAAGGAGTTTCATTAGGTTTAATACTGCTCATGATTGGATGAGTTAAAAGTCTGTGTCCATCATGAATATAATCCCTTGTCTTTCTATACACCTCCATTGTAGAGCCATAAACAAACTCTGTATTATGCTTTCCTTCGAATTCTCTTTTACTCATAGGATTGTTTGTTATTACAATTACAGGTTCCATAATATTCTCCTTTTTACAAAAACAAAAAAGACAGTAGTAAAAGCTCCAATGCTTTTACCCCTGTCCTGTAACCTGAGAGATTTACTCCTTCGGTGCTCACGCTTTCCAGAGTTATGTCCATTCTCGGTCCTTTTACCTGAGAGATTCGTATTGTCATGGAGTGACAATACTTACGCCTTCGGCTATCCATTTAAGGATACTATAATTATATTAATTATAGCTAAGCAGTAATACAGTCTTAACTTTGTTAAGTTTTCTACTTAATCTCCCGAGAATATCATCCAACTATATCAAGTTTTTTCATCTATAATGTTATTATATAATATCTTCCTATAAAAAACCATAATAGATTGAATGTAATCCTATTCATTTTTATAATACACTGCATAAGGAAACAAAATTCTAAATAATTTGAAAATTCTCAATTGTATATGCGTTATTTGCTTAACAATGCCTAATATTTTTCTATAAAGAATATTCCGCATGCTCCACGCCCAGCATGAACCCCTACCACACATCCTACCTCACATTCAAAGAATTTTCTGTTTTTCATTTCTAAATTTTCCCTTAAAATCGAAAGGATGTCTTTATTTTGTACATGTAAAAGCACCGAAGTTTCCCCTTCCCTTATCCCTAAATCATCAATATAATCAATTACATATTTTACCGCCTTTTTACTTCCACGGACTTTATCCTTTAACTTTACCTCCCCATCTTCAATGGCCATGATAAGCTTTATTCCAAGTATGTTTCCAACCACTCCTGCAGTCTTTGAAAGCCTTCCCCCTCGCACTAGGTTTTCTAAGGTTTCAAAAACCAGTACACTTTTTACATGATGCATAGCTTCTAATACACCATTATAAATTTCGCCTAAGTCCTTGCCTTCTTCCTTTAGTGTGCAAGCTTTTAAAACCAATAAGCCCAATCCAGAAGTTACATTTTGACTATCTATGACCATAATATTTTTAGTTTCAATAATATTTTTTGCAATACAGGCAGATTGATATACCCCACTCATTTTTGATGATATATGGATGGATATTATCTCATAACCTTCATTTAAATATTTATTATAACAATCTAGAAACCTTTGAGGATTTACCTGAGAAGTGGCAGGGAATTCATCGGAATTTTCCATTTTATCTAACAGTTCTAATAAATTAATGTCAACTCCATCTTTATATGTTTCACCGTTGATATTTACAAGCAGTGGCAAGACCTCAATATCATATTTTTTTACAATGTAAGAAGGTAAATCTGCCGTGCTGTCAGTTATAATCTTAATTTTACCCATTATTCTGCCCCCTACTTCATATTTGGGAATTTCAACTGTCTTAAAGCTTCATAGGCAACAATGGCCACAGTATTAGACAAGTTTAAAGATCTTGTACTTGTTTGAATCATAGGAACCCTTATACACTTCTCTGAATCACTTTCCAGAATGGATTTAGGCAATCCTCTAGATTCTCTGCCAAATACAATAAAGTCTCCTTGTTTAAATTTTACTTCATCATAGTATTTATTACCATGAGTGGTAGAAAAATAAAAATCCGAACCATTATATTTATCTCTTAACTCTTCATAGGAATCATAAACATGCAGATCAAGATGAGGCCAATAGTCTAACCCTGCCCTCTTCAGATGCTTTTCATCCAAACTAAAACCCAAGGGTTTAATTAAGTGAAGACTGCAGTCTGTTAAAACACAGGTTCTTGCAATATTTCCAGTGTTCTGTGGGATTTCAGGTTCAAATAAAACTATATTTAAATTCAAAAATATTCCTCCATTCGAAATCATCCAAGATTTACTATAAAAATATATTACCCCTATATTATATGCTAGTAAAGTAAACATTTAATTAATTTTTCAAAAGATTAGGGTGAAAGAACAAATTCGCCCTAAAGGGCAAGTTTTTTAGATTGCAGCTGAAGTTCAAACTTCAGCTCTTTTAATTATCATATTACCATCACATTTTATGCATAACACTGCTGGACTACCTGATTCATCAA
>Ga0268357_100341_pt1 | contig 63882 bp, 50 predicted proteins | sample BioMet10_FD_192466 | JGI IMG/M metagenome (GOLD analysis project Ga0268357, IMG submission 192466) | Sewage microbial communities from Oakland, California, United States - Biofuel 10 (Illumina Assembly) | ecosystem: Engineered > Wastewater > Sewage > Unclassified | place: USA: California... | reverse complement strand
AGTACTACAATGATTTAAGAATGTCAATATAGAGCTTTTATTGGGCAATTCTATTTTATAACCATAATAAATAAGAGATGTATCTACTCCTTGAAGATATACTTTTTTAAAATTATTTTCTACTACTTCAAAGCACTTATCTGATGATATTAGATAGGTGCTCAAAAAAGCAGCTAGCGATGAAAGATCTTTAATATCCAGCGGTTTAAATTTTGATTTAAACTTATCGAAGTCAGATTTAGTCAAATCACCTTTTCCTGAAGAGACAGAATCTTGAACAAAATTCTTTTCGTTTGTTGTTTGTCTATTGCATGAAACAAGCAACGTCATAAAAATCAATATTGAAAAGAAAAAAGATAAACTTCTCATATTCAAAGTATTTATTAAATAACACACAAAAAACACACCAACAAATCATAATTACGACTAGTTGGTAGTCATCAAATGTATATACAAAAATCTATTACATGAGAATATAATAAAGTGTTGATTGTTATTCAACGAAACTACTCTCATTATTGGCATATATTCTCCAATTTCCTTATAAGCTCTTGTTTTCTTTATTAACTTAACCATATCATCTGGTAAACTCATTTTTCCTACAGGGGATAATGTTTCACTATTTCTAATAATCAATTTATTAGGAATAGTTTTAGAATAAAGAAAAAAGTAATTTTCATACCCCCTACTACATGTTCATATGATTTATCCAAAATAGTATATTGCTTTTCTTTCAAATTAACTAATTTATTATCTTCTATTTTAATGTTAAGATATTCAGATAATAGTTCATCATTTCCATTATACCGCCAGAAAAAGCCGGGTATATAATAAAGATGTTTTTCAACTATGTACCAATATTTAAACAAGGGTTATATTATCTCAGCCAAATTAAATCGCCTACCTGAGGAATATACTCACCAGATTTAGCATTCAACTTATAAAGGTTCTTAAGTCTGATTCCATAGCGCTGGGATATGCTGTGCATTGAATCATCTTCACGAACCACATGAACCGTATGCTTTTCAGAAGCGCACTTTTTCTTTTCTTGCAGATAAACAATATCTCCTTCTGCCAAAGTATAATCTTTATTGAGATCATTATATTTAGTGAGCCTTCTAGCCGAAGTATCAAATTCATTGGCTATGCTTTCAAAAGAATCTCCACGACGAGCAATAACATAAAGCAGATCATTTGCTATATATGCCTGATGTGGAACAAAAGAAGTCTTTTCCTTTTTAATATGAGTATATCTCTTACCAGAAAAACCTTCTCTATCATATCTGTAAAGTTCGTAATCTTCAATAATAGAAATCAGACGATTGGCATAAGAAGGATCGGTTGCATATCCAGCTTGTTTGAGTCCTCTTGCCCAACCCTTATAGTCAGTTATGTCAAGACGAAAAAGGAATGCATATCGTGCACCGGAAGTAAGGAATTTGGAATGATCTTCATAAGAAGCACTCGGATTATTATACGCACGGAAACATTCGTTAGGAGCATCATCATTATGAAAAACATTGGGTCCGCTCCAACGCATGCCACATTTAATTCCAAAATGATTATTTGATTCTTTTGCCAGGGAACTCTCCCCGGCACCAGATTCAAGCAATCCTTGGGAAAGGGTTATGCTGGCTGGTATTTTATATTCTCTCATCTGTTCTATGGCTAAATCACTATATTGCCTTACGTATGCTACATATTTGGGATTTCTGTATTGGGCCTGCGCCATACTTGCACAAAACGGCAACAACACAAATAAAAAAAACAATCTGAAGAATTTCATACTTCTTATTTTTATTCTGTTTCAAATCACAAAAGTCATAAAAATAATCGAATTTACCAATCTCTTTTATTAACTTTGTTATGAAACCTATAAAAACAGTATAATTATGAAGGATCTTACGATCAAATCCATTATTAAAGTATGCCAATACGATGAACTTTCAGATGAAGATAAGAAATTAATAGACCAATCAATAGAAGCAACCAAACGTAGTTATGCTCCATATTCAAAGTTCTCGGTAGGAGCTGCTGCTTTGCTGGATAATGACATTACCGTAACAGGGAATAATCAGGAGAATGCAGCCTATCCTTCCGGACTTTGTGCCGAACGCACTACCTTGTTCTATGCAAACTCTCAATATCCGGAATCTGCAGTAAAGACTCTGGCCATTGCTGCCCGTACAGAACGTGATTTCATAGAAACACCAATTCCTCCATGCGGTGCTTGCCGGCAGGTTATTCTGGAAACTGAAAAGCGTTTTGGGAATTCTATCCGGATTTTACTTTATGGAAAAAAATGTATTTATATTGTTGAAGGAATAGGAAGCCTGCTCCCACTTTCTTTTGATGCTTCGGCTATGGAATAATGGCTGGCTTACAACTTTGCATATTAATATAAAACAAAAGTATAAAATGAAAAAGATCTTTTTACTTCTATTAGTATCTTTATCACTATCCAGCTGTATAACTACAAAGACAGAAAATAAAGGTTCATTCGTTTCAAAAGATGATACGAAAAGTATGTTTGTAATAAGCGATAAGGTAAAACCCGGTATGAGCAAAGCAGAACTAATTTCTATTTTCGGGAAACCTTATAAGTCTGGCTTCTATTTTGATAAGAATAAGGTTTTGCACGAAGACCTGTATTACAAAGAGCAGTTATTTATAGAAACATGGTATATGATAAATACAGTATTTCATTTCGAGAATTCCATATTGGTATCTCAGGAACAAGGAGATGAAAACCGAACTTATAGTGAATGCAATTGCAGTAGTAAAAAATAACTTCTTGAAAAGTATTTATAACAAAAAAACTGTCTCATTACTGAAACAGCTTTTTGTTATAAGATATAATCACTTATTAGATTCCAAGAGAAATCATTACGGCTTTGATCTTTTCGTCAGCGGCAGCATTTGATTTATCATAATCTGCACGTGATTTAATATCACCTTTGACTTCAATATAGAATTTAATCTTTGGTTCTGTTCCTGAAGGACGGATAGATACTTTACTTCCATCTTCTGTAAAATATTGCAATACATTAGAAGATTCGGGCATATCCAAAACCGTTTTCTCACCGGTAACAGTATTGGTTTGTTGCAATGTCTGGAAGTCTTTATAAAGAACAATCTTAGATCCAGCCATTTCTTTTGGAGGATTGTTACGAAAATCGGTCATCATTTGCTTGATTTCTTCTGCTCCACTCTTACCTTGTTTCACTACAGAAACACCTTTTTCCTTAGAGAATCCGTATTCAACATAAATATCCTGCAACAGCTCATATAATGTTTTACCGTTATCTTTTGCCCAGGCAGCAACCTCAGCAATTAAACAGCAAGCAGAAACAGCATCTTTATCACGACAGAAATCTTCGGCAAGGAAACCGTAGCTTTCTTCTCCACCACCAATGTATGTTTTCTTGCCTTCAGCCAAACGAATTTCGCGTGCAATCCATTTGAATCCGGTATAGCAGTCAAGCAATTCAATCTTGTTACGATCTGCAATAGTTTTCACAAGTTCTGTGGTAACAATAGTTTTCACTACAAATTCATCGCCCTTAATCTTATCGAGTGCTTTGTATTGAGTGATGATGTAATATAGATACATCAAGCAAGTCTGGTTTCCGTTGATCAATACCCATTCGCCTTTATCGTTCTTACAGGAAATACCTACACGGTCGGCATCAGGGTCAGAAGCCATCACTAAATCAGCATCTGTGGCTTTTGCCTTCTCAATAGCCATTAACAATGCAGCTGGTTCTTCCGGATTAGGAGACTTTACTGTAGGAAAATCACCGCTGATTACGTTCTGTTCTGGTACAGGGATGACATTAGTAAAACCCCACATTTTCAAAGAACGAGGAATAATATGAACTCCTGTTCCGTGAATTGGAGTATATACAATCTTCAAATCATTATGACGGGCAATAACTTCCGGATCAATAGATACAGTCTTAACTTTATCTAAGTATGCTTTATCAATATCTTCGCCAATAATTTCAATTAAAGCAGAATTACCTTCAAACTTAATATCGGCAGCAGAAGCTACTTTATTCACTTCATCAATGATTCCGTTGTCGTGAGGTGCAAGTACCTGAGCACCATCATCCCAATACGCTTTATATCCGTTATATTCTTTGGGGTTATGAGAAGCAGTCAGAATAATACCGCTTTGGCAACCCAATTGACGAATTGTGAAAGACATTTCAGGAGTAGGACGAAGGTCTTCAAATAAATAGACCTTTATTCCATTGGCAGAAAATATATTGGCTGAAATTTCGGCAAATTTACGACTATTGTTACGGCTATCATGGCCAATAACAACAGAAATCTGCTTTAATTCCTTGAAAGACTTATTTAGATAGTTAGACAAACCTTGAGTTGCAGCTCCAACCGTGTAAATATTCATACGATTGCTGCCAACTCCCATAATGCCACGCAAGCCACCAGTGCCGAATTCCAGATCTTTGTAGAATGATTCAATCAGCTCTGTCTTATCTTCATTATCCAGCATTCTTTTCACTTCAGACTGAGTTTCTGTATCATAAGCCGGAGTTAACCATTTATGAGCTTTCTCGGTTACGAATTTAATTAATTCTTCATTGTCCATACGATTGTTTATTTAAATTAATGTGTTCATAATATTAACAACGACACAAAAGTAAGAAATTTCATTTACTTCTTCTACCTAATAAAGCAACCTTTTTGTCTGTATAAAGACTTATTTGGTTACTTTATAGCGATCTCCCGTAACTTTAACCAGTTCTTCCAGAAAATCTTTAGGATATCCGGGACGTATTACAGGCGCAGGCTGACCAATAGCGTTACGTTCAAATTGTCCATTTTTCATACGCTTTACTACTCCGTCATTGTATTTCACAATAAGGAATTCTCCAAGATGCTTCCAAGTATCAAAAGCTGTCTGAGCCGTCATATTTGTATAATTGTTCAGGAAAGCTTTGGCTTTGGCCGGATCCGATTCTAGCATTTTAGCAGCTGTAGCTTCTATTGCATCCTGAGACATAGTAAATTCAGTTTCCAAATCCTTCTGGCTGGAACGGACATCATCAATCAGCAAACTATAGCGAGGATAAACCATATTAGCCACCCAGTTAAATATCCAGAAAGAAGATTCCCAGGAGAATGTGATATAATCGCCTTTTCCCTGAGCGTAGCAATCTGGGACCTTATCTGTACAGCAGTAAACCGGTGTATAAACAGTCATATTCGCATCATCCATACCGAACCATAATACGCCACCAATAGCATCGGGTTTATCCGCTCTCATTTGAGCCACAAAAGTAAAGCCGGTTTGTTGAGTAGAGATGGGACGTTCATTGAAATATTCCTGATCACCAACCTTATAGGTTAACGGAGAAAGGCGATACGGGCTTTTGTAAGGGCCAGCTCCCGGGTCTTTAGTCAAATCAAGAGGAGTACCTTCATAATGGTCGCGCATAGCATTCTTCACATCCTGTACAGATACTTTCTTTACGGGTTTTATATAAAGAGGCATCGGCTCATTGCTGGTTCCCTGAACATAACTCAAATATGAATTCATTTCAGGATTGAACATCCGGAAATAGCTCCAGACTCTGGCTTCACAAAAACGGCGTGCTTCGAAATCAAGCGGAGCATAAGCATCAGCAAAACTAAAATCTTTATTCACACCATTGAAATATTTCTTTTCACGGGCAAACGAGATAACATCAGAAGAATACATGCAGTTTTCTTTATCATCCATGTTGAACTGACGAATACGAGATTGATTGGCATGAGCAGAGATACAATCATCGGGAATGCGCACAGCTACCCATACAGCTCCTCTGATACCAGGACCTTTTCCAATCATTTCCATAATCCAGATTTCATTAGGATCAGCAATGGTAAAAGACTCACCTTCGCTGCAATATCCATATTCCTGAACCAGTTTATCCATTGTCTGAATAGCCTCTCTCGCTGTATGAGAACGCTGAAGTGCAATATAAATCAAACTTCCGTAATCGATAACGCCTGTTGAATCAGCCAGTTCCGGACGACCGCCGAAAGTGGTTTCTCCAATGGTAACCTGAAATTCATTCATATTACCAATCACATTATACGTTTTTTTTGCTTGTTCAATCTGTCCCAAGTACTTACCGGTATCCCAGTCATGTATATTCATCATGGTTCCTTTTGGGTATGTACCGGCAGGATAATGGCATAAATAGCCAAACATTCCATAAGAATCAGCAGAGTATGAAACAATGGTTGAGCCATCAGTTGAAGCATTTTTCCCCACAATCAGATTTGTACAGGCAAAGGTTTCTACCAGCATTGCAAATAGCAAAAGAGCAAATGTTAAAAGTCTTTTATTCATATATTCTTGTCTTATTATTACCACACAAATGAATCACGATAGATCGAAGCATTGCCGCAATTATCAATCACCAGTAACTCCAGACTGTGCCGGATCCCTTTCTGAACCCTTCTGGAGTCAAGTCTGCAACTCAATCTGGAATTCATCATTCTTAAATGAAAAAGAGCAAACTTTCCGTCAATCTTTCCCTTATAATATTTTATTCCTGTTTCATTATCATAGATGGAAAAAGAAACTATTCCAGTTTTTCCCCAGAAACTTTTTCCCACCTGAGCTATTTTGGGGCGAATAGTGTCTACTTTCACCGAATACGTACCTAACTCTTTAATATTTGCACAGACAAATCCATTACTGTATACTCCTCCAACTGACTTATATCTTCCACCTATTTTTTGAGCAATGTAATATTTCTTTGTATTTGGGGTAACCATCTTACGTATCCCAATCTGCAATTCACAAGGAGCCTGCAGAGGCAGCGCTACATTATTCAGCTGGCATTCTAAAGATATTGCATTTTTTACATTATACACTTCAAAATTTATAGGTTCATCCTGATATACCATTCCACAAGGAATGGTGAGTTGAACGCCTGGCTTCTCCAGGATATTCTGTTTATCCCACTTTAAAATATATTTATTTCCTGGATTCCATTCCGGAATATTTTGTTTTTTTCCGCGTACAGTAAATGCATAGCGGGAAATATTCCCGTGCACATCTTTCAATACATACAAAAACTTATAATCCCGTTCTTTATTTATATCAATAATTCCACGGCTCTCATCGGTATGTAAAGCCCGAAGCATATTACCGGGATCACGGAAAGATTTCATATATCCGGCATATGAGCAGGAATTAACCATACGATTCTCATATTCTGAAAAATGATCCATATTATAGCTGCTAATTCTTTTTCCATCTACATACAAAGAAACAGAATAAACGCCATAACGAATCTGAATATAATCCATGTAATCATGCGCCTTGATGCCGGTACCTATCTCTCCCCAAGCCTCAATCGTCCTCTTTCCATAAGGAAGAAAAGACTGATTGGATTGTTTTCCGTTTATCACACCTTTCCCTCTTTGCGGAAATAGCATGATAGATTCAGCTCTGGGAGCCTTAGTGTCTTTAACCACTTTGACCAAAAATTGAAGAGGATTCACAAAATCACCTGATTCTGTTTTAAAAAGATCCATGTGCAGGTGTGGACCAAAAGAATATCCTTCGTTTCCGCTCCATCCTATTTGCTGACCAGCTTTTACCGGAAATTCATCAGGAGAAAGATTAATGTTCACTTCATCCAATTCATGTTCATACTGATATTTTTCTGCATAAGCTGATATTGTGCGCACAAAGCCAAGCATGTGACGATAAATAGAAGTGTAGCCATTCTTATGCCTTACATAAAGCATGTATCCAGACCCAAATGATACACATATCTTAGAAACATATCCATCTGCAATACTAAAAACAGGCAATCCGGTTAAACCTTTTGTTTTGAAATCAAGTCCTCCATGAAAGTGATTCGCCCTCAGCTCTCCAAAGTTCCCGCTGAGGAGAAGGGGAATGTTTAACGGCGGTACAAATTCAGCCTTTTTTGTCTCCCTTGCTGAAAGTGAAATTCCACTAAACAACATCAGAGCAATTATATATCTTTTCATTAAAACCAATACTATTTTAAGAGGTGCAAACTTACTGATTTTTATTCAAAATGCATAATCATTAGAAATATTAATCACAATGAATCAACATAATGCCCACATAAAACGTTAATAGATAACAAAGCAAAAAATCACGTTATGAAAATTGCAATTACAGGAAGCACTGGGTTTATCGGAAAGCATCTTACTACTTTCTTAACAAATAAAGGTGTAGAAGTTTATGCCATTAAGAGAGAGTATTTTCTTTTGGATCAAAAGTCTAAATTAAATTCTCTTTTAAACGGTTGTGATGCAGTAATTAATCTAGCCGGAGCTTCTATAAATTGCCGGTGGACTAAATCAAACAAACAGAAAATAAGAGACAGCCGGGTTAATACAACCCGCTATTTAGTACAAACAATCAATGAACTCGCAAGTAAGCCTGAACTCTTTATCTCAGTTTCCGCAGTAGGTATATATGCAGACAAGGAAGTGTGGAGTGAAAGAGATGGAACTTATGACAAAGGTTTTCTGGCCAGTGTCTGTCTGGAATGGGAAGCTGAAGCAAAAAAAATTTCCCCTGATGTTCGCTTAGTTATTCCGCGGATGGGAGTTGTATTGAGTAAAGACGGAGGTGCGTTTCCAAAAATGTTTTTCCCATTCCGTTTCTTTGCAGGAGGAAGAATAGCCTCAGGCAATCAAGGTTTCTCGTGGATACATATAAACGACTTATTAGATATTTTCTGGACAATCATTAATACGAAGGGAATTAGAGGAACTATTCACTGCACAGCTCCTCAAATGTGCGATAATCTTATATTTACCTATACCTTGGCAAAGGTAAGCCATCGCCCGGCATTCTTACATATACCTTCGTTTATATTTAGAATCCTCTATGGAGAGAGCGCTTCCATCATTACAAAGGGGCAAAAAGTATTTCCTTATAAGCTACTGAATTATGGATATCTGTTTCAATATCCTGAAATTAAATCGGCACTGAAGGAATTGTGCACTTAATATATTAATAAAATACCGTTTAAAAGACATCTTCCCGATGTGATTAAATGGTGTATAAAAGGAATTCTCCTGTACAGATAATAGTTCTTAATTATCTATACAGGAGAATTCCTTTTTAAGTACCTTATTCTTATGAAAGTTAAGCTATAATTTTGATTCAGCTTTTTCAGCTTCTAAATATTCTGCAAGTTCACGTTCTCCAAAATGAGCTCCATAGCTCTCATCGTGCTGACTGATGTCAAGACCAATACGTTCGCTTTTAACAGAAACACGCATCGGAATCATTCTGTCTGTTATCCAGTAAAGAACATACGTTACAACAAATGTATAGGAACCAACAATTAAAACGGCTAAAATATGTACCAAAAAAATATGTATGTTCCCTGCAACCAAACCATTTACAAAAACCCCGGTAAGAATAGTTCCCGTAATACCTCCTACTCCATGAGTTGGAAATACATCCAAAGCATCATCCACTCTATAGTTTTTCCAGTATACTGCCACATTACAAACAATGGTTGTCACAAAAGCAATAAACATACTTTGCCCTACAGTAACATAACCTGCCGAAGGAGTTATAGCAACCAGTCCTACAACTGCTCCAATTGCAGCTCCCATTGCCGATGGTTTACGTCCACGAAAACAGTCGAAAAATATCCAGGCAAGCATTGCGGTAGCCGAAGCTGTATTTGTGTTCAGGAATGCCTTTACAGCTATTCCATTGGCAGCAAGCGAAGAACCGGCATTAAATCCAAACCATCCCAACCAAAGCATTGATGCGCCCAAAATAACCAAAGCAATATTTGCAGGAGTTCTGTCTCCACCTTTATCGCAACGTTTACCTAAAAATAAAGCACCCGTTAATGCAGCAACACCAGAAGAAGCATGCACCACAATACCGCCAGCGAAATCAATTACTCCTAATTGACGTAAGAAACCATCAGGATGCCAGGTCCAATGAGCCAATGGACAATATACAAAAACACAAAACAGAGCCATAAATACCATGTATGCTGAAAAACGGACCCGTTCTGCGAATGATCCTGTTATCAATGAAGGGGTAATGATTGCAAATTTCATTTGAAACAAAGCAAACAATGCCAACGGAATTGTAGGAGATAAAAGTGCATTAGTTTTTGCCCCTACCCCACTAAACATAAAAAAAGTAGCAGGATTACCTACAAAACCTCCAATATCATCACCAAAAGCAAGACTAAACCCAAAAACTACCCAGAGAACACTGATCATTCCCATTGCAATAAAACTCTGAAGAATGGTAGAGATTACATTCTTTTGGCGCACCATACCTCCATAAAAGAATGATAATCCCGGAGTCATCATTAAAACAAATATTGTTGCAGTAATAATCCAGGCAACATCTGTATAATTTACTTTCGCGTCGGGCTCCCAAAGTCCGGCCGTTTCAGGAGTAAAGACTCCAATCACACAAAAGATGGCTAAAACAGCCATCATGATAATCCATCTTTTTTTCATCGGTTATATTATCCTTATTATTGTCTGATCACCTTTTAACTTATTCATTTAGACACAACAAATTGTATTAAAAGTAATCTTCTGGAAATTTTCTGCAAAGATAGCAAACATTTTGTAAGTACAAAGCATAGTTATATTACTTTATGACACTTCTCTATTAAACCATTAAAAATAAGAAATAAAAAAAGCCGGATTAGAGTAACACTTTATCATAAAAGTATGTATCTTTCGACATGTTTAACTTAAAAATCTGTCATTATGATTATTGGAGTACCAAAAGAGATCAAAAACAACGAAAACAGGGTCTCACTTACGCCAGGAGGCGCTAAAGAATTAATTAAAAAAGGTCATGTTATTTATGTACAACACAACGCAGGAGCTAACAGTGGTTTTGAAGATGAAGCTTATACAACTGCAGGTGCAAAAATTCTTCCTACAATAGAAGAAGTATATGATATAGCGGAAATGATCGTTAAAGTAAAAGAACCGATTGAAGCCGAATATAAACTTATAAAGCCCAATCAGGTTTTATTTACCTATTTCCATTTCTCATCAGAAGAAGAACTCACCTATGCTATGCTTAAAACAAATGCAATTTGTATTGCATACGAAACTGTTGAGAAAGAAGACAGATCATTGCCTCTGCTTATACCAATGTCTGAAGTTGCGGGAAGAATGGCCATACAGGAAGGTACCAGATTCCTCGAAAGACCTCAGGGAGGAAAAGGATTGTTGATGAGTGGAGTTCCAGGAGTAAAACCAGCTAAGGTTCTTGTTCTTGGTGGTGGAGTTGTAGGCAGTAATGCAGCATTCCTCGCTGCTGGTATGGGAGCCGATGTAGTTTTAACTGATATTTCTCTCCCACGTCTACGTTACCTGAGCGAAATTATGCCTCACAATGTGAAGACACTCTATTCTTCGCCTCATAATATTGAAGAAGAACTTCCAACAACCGATCTGGTTATTGGCGCAGTATTGATTCCGGGAGCAAAGACTCCTCACATTATTACCCGCGAAATGCTGAAGTTCCTTAGAAAAGGTAGTTTAATGGTTGATGTCGCAATTGATCAGGGCGGATGTTTTGAAACTTCTCATCCAACTACACATACAGAACCTCAGTACACTGTTGATGGTATAGTTCACTACTGCGTAGCCAATATTCCTGGTGCAGTACCTTATACTTCAACTCTGGCTCTTACAAACGCCACATTCCCGTACGTTGTTGCTTTAGCTGATAAAGGCTGGGAGCAAGCCTGTAAGGAAGATAAGAGCTTATTCAAGGGACTAAATATAGTAAAAGGGAAAGTTACTTATCCAGCTGTTGCTGAAACATTTGGATTAAAATATGAGCCTATAAACTTATAATTTTATATAATCAGGACTGTTCAATAGGTTGAATAGCCCTGATTTCTCAGATCTTATTTGAAGCTATTCTGCAAGCCCCATAATCTTTATCAGTTTTTTTATAAAATCAAATCAGCAGTATTCTTAGTGAAGAAAAAGAGCTTTTAGCATGCTATAACGCTAATAACAGAAAAACAAGAGGCTTTTTCCCGCAAAATCTCAATGAACTTATTTATCCTTCTTACAAAGAAGGAAGGCTTGCCAATATTTGCCTGCAAAGGTTGAATTCATCAATAATTTCTCTCACAACTTCATCTACAGAGATAAATTCATGTAACAATGAAGACACCTGCCCTATTTCCAGTTCTCCTTCTTCCAGATTGCCTTCAAAGATTCCTTTTTTTGCACGCCCTTTCCCTAAGAGTTCACGCATTTCTTCAACCGACGCTCCACGAGCTTCGGCTTCTTCAACCTCTGAAAAGAATTTCCCCTTAGCCAAACGCGTTGGAGCTAGTTTCTTTAAAAGTAGTTTGGTGTCGCCTTCACCAAGAGACAAGCAATATTCTTTAAAAACATCATGAGCTGAGCTCTCTTTCGTCAAAGCAAAACGAGTTCCCATCTGAACACCTTCGGCCCCCAAAGCCATAACAGCAAGCATTCCTGCACCTGTAGCAATTCCTCCGGCCGATATTAAAGGAAGACTTGTTGCTTTTCTTACTGAAGGAACCAGACAAAGAGTCGTTGTTTCTTCCCGGCCATTATGTCCTCCTGCCTCAAATCCTTCGGCAACAATTGCATCAACTCCGGCAGCTTCACATTTTCCGGCAAAAAATGCACTGGAAACAACATGTGCAACCTTTATACCATTTTGTTTCAGATAAGAGGTCCATGTTTTAGGATTTCCCGCCGAAGTAAAAACTATCTCTACTCCTTCCTCAACTACAATCTTCATTATTTCCTCTATCTGAGGATACATCAACGGAATGTTTACTCCGAAAGGTTTGTCTGTTGCCTCTTTGCATTTTCGTATATGTTCGCAAAGTACTTCAGGATGCATAGATCCAGCTCCTATTAAACCTAGTCCGCCAGCATTACTTACAGCAGAAGCAAGACGCCATCCACTGCACCACACCATTCCACCCTGAATGACAGGATATTGTATTCCAAAAAGATCACAGATTCTATTCATGTGTTTTTATGGTAGAAGTTTTAGATTATCCAGTTTATTAGACATACTTGTGTCACAGGCAAGCAAAGAAATAGTCGTACTATTCTGGTCAAGCATAAGAATCAGACTCTCCTTATGCTTTCCGCTCATTACATACACCGGATTGTAGTAAGATACTTTATGGAGATATTTAGCAATACAGGAAAGACCATTTTGATTTTTCTCTGAAACCGGGAATAAATCAAATTTGTCCTTGTGACTGGCAACATACTTAACTACGTCCGGGAAATTGCTCAAAGAAAGGTCGGCCTCATTACAAAACAGATAAACTATTTTGTACTTCTTCTGAGACGTCTTGATTAAAGAATCCATCATTGCGACATCAGCCTGACGAATCTTTACCAGGTTCTCGGGCATTTCTGTTTCTATATGAAAGTAACTTGCTGAGTTATCAGCATAGTGAGTCCATAAATCCTTAGGCTTCTTTCTGAATATGGATTCAAGTATATCTTCTGCACTAAAGGAAAGAGAAGCTCCTGAATATAATCCACCAAAGGATTTACCAGACGGGCCAAACATTGTTGAAATCATATCCGAAGCAAGATACCTTGGCTTGATAGCCTCTTTACTGATTTGCATACCCATTTTTGTAGAAATTGCTAAAGAACCGAATCCCATAGGATCTACTTTTAGTTTCTGACCACGTTTTGGATTCTCATAGAAATTGGCAAAACAAGAGATTCCCAACATAAGCTTACCTTCATTGGGGTCTTGCAAGGTCTGCTTCTTGCCAAGAATTTCGTTTGTCAAATCTTTCACGTCTGTAGGATTCATAAATGAAGAAGAAGAAGACATACGAGGAGCTCCCAGATTAATAGACTTTAGTGCTTCTGGATTAATCTTCAATTCTTTTTCCTGAGACAATTCGCCAGCAGGAGTTACTACATGTCTTTTCAGAGTATCCTGACGTTGTTGTGCATTGACTGCGACAAAGCCAGCTGCAAAGAATATTGTAAATAAATAGAGTCTTTTAAACATTTAATTCCAACGATAATTTGTACCTTCTAAAGGATTCTCCGAAAAAGTATCCTCTAAATTATATTCTGGCTGGCTGATCACTTTATTCCACCATTTAATGTATAAGTCAGCCACTTCCTTAACTTCATTGTCTGTAAGAAAAGCATATTGCATATGTTCGTTTACATCTTTATGAACAAGTTTACATCCTATTGATGCATAACGACCCACCCGAACAGACTCTATGGTCCACAAAACACATTCTCCCAATCGATATTTGGCATATGGCCCGTAAGAAGCGATCATATTAGTAGGAAAGAAATGTATGGAAGACATATCTTTCACATGGTTTATTAGCTCGGGAATATCTTTTTTGGCAAAAATGGGAACTTCTACAAATCCATAAGGACTTTTTGTATCATATGTTCCAGCCTTTATTTCTTTCACAAAGGCTTCCGGGTCAGGATTATTAAAGTCCACTTCTCCACTACTACAACTTGCAGTAAATAAAACGCCCACCAGTAGTGACCATATATAATTTTTCATAATACAGATTCTTTAGGGGAATTGTTTCTGTAATCAATACATTAGTCTAACTCCACAACGGAGATTAAAATTGAGAGGTCGTTCTTTTCTTATTGTAGAAGCAAGCGCTTTATCATCAAAGTAATATGCAACACCAGGTTCGGCAAAGAGAGCCATATGTTCTGTTGCATTGTACTGAAGTCCGATAGATGAAGTCAGAGAGAACTGAATTCTGTTCATCGAATAATCATGATCATTACCATTATTATTTGAATAATATTCGTCTTTAGGAGAGACACATTCTTCCATCATTCCACCTGCGGACAAATAAAGATCATATTTTTGCCGATCAATCAATGCATAGTTCACTTTAAGAGGAATTCCTAAAAAGTGGAATTTCTGTTTGGAAATTAATGATCCGTCCATTTCTTTCAGTTCTGAACGCAATAGTGTGTAATTTAATCCACTTTCAATCGATATTTTATCAGAGAGTTTACTACAGATGGATATTCCTAAAGTAACAGGTGATTGATAATGAATATTAATTGGTTGCTGATTATCTCCAACGGAAGCAAACATTTTACCTGCTTCTATAGAGGCGTTCAATCCTACAGCCCATTCTTTATCTGCGCAATATGACTTGATTTTTTTTACATTTTCAGGAACATCCTGTTTGATATCTGCAACAAGAACAGACTTTTCCGGTTGATTATTTGATTGCTTTTCCAGACTGACGGAATCAACCGATTCTTTATTTACGGTACTATCTATTGGAATATTTACTGATTGAAGTAATTCAGGCTCATTACACTTTTCTACAGGAAGTTCGCCGACGATTTCTTTTTCAGTATTCGCAATTGTATGGTGCTTTTCTGTTACTGGAACGGAAGTCTTACTGAGCAAGGATGGAGCTTTTTCTTGAGAAGTATATAGCCAGGATGCAGCCGAACAGGCTAACAATAACAGAAAAACAGCGGCAGCAGCTATAAAAAAGATTGAAAAGATTCTTTTAGGAGAAGGCTTGGAAAGTTCACTTTCAAGCTTTTCCCACATATCCTCTTGCAACGGAATTTCATACTTTTCCAGTCGCGAGCGAAATAATTCGGTTATTTCATCTTCATTTTTCTTCATTGCGGATATATTCTTTAATTCGTTTTGCTAACATACATTTTGCTCTGTGAAGTTGCGAAGTGGACGAATGTTCATTGATGTGAAGCATGGCAGCAATTTCTTTGTGTGTCTTTTCTTCAAACACATATAAATTGAATACCGTGCGATAACCTGCGGGCAGTTCGGTTACAAAAAGCATTAACTGTTCATCAGAAATGTCTCCGTACAGTTCCTTTTCTGGTAACTCAACTACGTCGGGTAGTTCTTCTTCCCGGACTATAACTTCCTGCATTTTTTTTCTTTGCTGCAAATAGTCCAATGAAAGATTCGCCATCACTCTGCTCATCCATAATTCCAAAGAGCCTTCACCACGATAGTCGAATTTTGAAATCGACTTATAAATCTTTATAAAGCCATCGTGAAGAAGATCGTGTGCAACGTCAATGTCGCCTGTATAACGATAACAAACCGCAAGTAACCGTTTGGAATAAAGAGTGTAAATTCCCTTCCGAGCAGTATTATTTCCCGCCCGGCATCCTTTTACCAGTTCTAATTCATCTTCCAACTTACTTTCGTTTTGTTATAGACGTATTTTGCGTTGTCTATATGTTTAACTCTGTGAATTTAAAAATGCTGCATGAAAAAAAGAAGAAATTTCCTCTTTAACTTTTATTATAACAATCAAAAGACAAAAGAAGTTTCTGAATTCATGGAATAAGCTAAATGAATTCATCAAATTAACTTAGCTAATTATTCATGATATATTTCACAAAAAATCTACTCCTTACTATAATAAACTGTAGACTTATGCATATAAAGGTCTAGAGCTTAATAGAAAATAATGTAGATCTATAAAAAGAAATATCCCGTTTAATTAGCTTAACAAACAGGATATTTACTCTTAATTCTAAGGAATCGTTATTTTATCATCAGCATGCCTTGAAACTCATATCAAGTCCTTTCACGGAATGAGTCAGGGCACCTACAGAAATAAAGTCCACTCCACATTCTGCATAATCGCGAAGAGTCTTAAACGTAATACCGCCTGAAGATTCTATTTCAAATCTTCCTGCAATCAGTTCTACTGCTTTGCGGGTATTCTCAATATTAAAGTTATCGAGCATAATACGGTCTACTCCGCCAAGTTCAAGAACTTGATTGATTTCGTCAAAGTTGCGCACTTCAATTTCAATCTTCAGATCTTTCCCTTTTGCCTTGCAATATTCCTTAGCACGATTAATGGCTTTATCAATTCCGCCGGCAAAATCCACATGATTATCCTTAAGCAGGATCATGTCAAACAGTCCGATGCGGTGATTTACACCACCTCCTATTTTAACAGCCTCTTTCTCAATCATACGCAAACCTGGAGTTGTTTTACGAGTATCGAGTACTCTGGTTTTGGTTCCTTCCAAAGCCTTCACGTATTTACGAGTTGTAGTAGCGATTCCGCTCATGCGCTGCATCACGTTCAACATCAGTCGTTCGGTTTGCAATAAAGATTGTACTTTTCCAGACACAACCATTGCCACATCACCCGGCTTTACTTCCGTACCATCGTTAATAAAGACTTCAACCTTCAGTTCCGGATCAAAGCGATAAAAGATTTCTTTTGCCATTTCAATCCCGGCAAGCACCCCTTCTTCTTTTATAAGAAGTTTAGATTTCCCCATTGCAGTAGCCGGAATGCAGGAAAGAGTTGTATGATCGCCATCGCCAATATCTTCTGCAAAAGCCAGATCAATTAGTTTGTCAATTAATTCATTCATTTGTTTTAACTATTCTTATTTGATGTATTAACACTGTACTGTCTCCGTTCTTTTTAAAGAAACAATTTATTCTGAATGAGCCATTTGAAGTACTAAGCGTACCAATAATAAAGCCCGATTCGTTTCTATTTCCCTGATGGTTTACCAAAAATCCGGTAACCTTGTTTGCTGAGAAGAAATCAGCCATTGCTTTCTGAGCCTCAGACTTTTTAAAACTTTGCGGATTATTCTGGATAATTAGTACCACCTGATTGCTCAAAAACGGGAGTAAATCCTGTGCACTTCCTTTTTTAAAGGCTGAAGTCAGCCCTGCAGGCATGTCCTGTACCTGGGCAAAAGCTGCACAGAATATAAACGACATAAATACTAAAAGGATACGTTTTTTCATATCAATGAGCATTAATATGACACAAAGGTATAGATTATTTCCGTAAAACCATATGTATTTTCCCTAATTACAAAGAAAAAGCTCTATTTTTGCACTTTAAAAATCTCTCAAAAAAAAGAAATTTGTCTGATGAAAGTAACACTAATCGTTGTAGGAAGAACTGTAGAGAAACATTATATTACGGCAATCAATGATTACATTGAACGCACAAAGCACTTTATATCTTTTGATATGGAGGTGATTCCGGAATTGAAAAACACTAAAAGTCTCACAATGGATCAGCAGAAAGAGAAAGAGGGGGAACTGATTCTGAAAGCATTTCAGCCTGGAGATGTTATTGTTTTGCTCGACGAGTTTGGAAAGGAGTTTCGTTCTGTGGATTTTGCCAACTGGCTGGAGAAGAAGATGAATAACGTTAATAAGCGATTAGTGTTTGTGATTGGCGGACCTTACGGCTTTTCTCAAAAGGTTTACGAGGCGTCACACGAGAAAATTTCTCTTTCTAAAATGACTTTTTCTCATCAGATGGTACGACTTATCTTTGTTGAACAGCTTTATAGGGCCATGACTATATTAAACAATGGCCCGTATCATCACGAATAGAAAAACAACTCCCGGCAAGAATCACAAAAAACTTACCGGGAGAAACCAAAACCAACATTAATTATAACTATTACCTAATGAATATTTTGTATTCCCATGGGGCCAGACTGGCAGGAAGCGCCGCTTTCTTCCGCTGGAAATAATCAGTATAATCACCTTTTGGAGCCTCAGCTTTGAATGATAGTTTAGCCGGCTCTTTACCCAGATTCAGATAAACCAGCACTTCTGATGAATCAAGTTTACGCGCAAAGACATATACATTGGGAGAAGTGGTTTGGAATCTGACCATTTTACCTCCTTTTTCACCTGCAGCCAAAGCAGGCTGTGAATGTTTCAATTCATTGAGTTTCTTATAGAAAGCAAACATATCATTTTTAGTCCAGTTGGGGGCTTTATCCTTTTCAAAAAATTTAAATGCACGGTTCATGCCAACTTCCTGTCCCGTATAGATAAGAGGCATACCTTTCAGTGTATAAGTAAGTACAGCAAAAGCCTTCACGCCATCGCCCAAACGATCAAACTCTGTTCCTTCCCATGAATTCAAATCATGATTCGTGATGTGGTTCATCAGATACGCATCTTTTGGATAAATGCTGTCCTGATGGGCAAGAAGCTTATCAATCTCCTCAGCAGCCTTCACTGTATTTACCAATGAAGTAGCATCCGCTTTTTTATGCACATATTGTGCTTTATCAGCTTTAGAACCTTTTACAATCCTTGTCATCAAATCTTTCAACGGCCAGTTATAGCTCATATCGAAAGCATTTTGGTTAAGTTCCGGTTTCTCAGCCTCAGCCAGCATAAACACTGGTTTGATTGAATCTAATTCCTTGCGGGCGGTGTTCCAAAAGTCAGTTGGCACTTCAAATGCTACATCACATCTAAATCCGTCCACATTACATTCTTTCATCCAGAACTTCATCGCATCAATCATGGCAGCCCGCATTTCCTTCTTTTTATAATCCAGCTTGTAGGTATCTGTCCAATCAAACGGACTGACAATTTTACCCAGACTGTCCTTCATATACCAATCCGGATGTTCTTTTATCCAGACATTATCACATCCTGTGTGATTGGCAACCCAATCTAATATTACTTTAAAGCCCATATCATGCGCTTTTTTCACCATTTCTTTTAAGTCGGCAACTGTTCCAAACTCAGGATTCACCTTTTTATAGTTCTGCACTGCATAATAACTGCCCAGCTTCCCCTTGCGGTTTAGTTCTGATATTGGATTAACAGGCATCAGCCAAAGGATATCCACACCTAATTCCTTTAATTGAGGGAGTTGTTTTTCAAAAGCTTTGATAGTTCCCTCGTCAGTGTACTGACGGAGATTTACTTCATAAATAACTGCATTACGGGACCATTCGGGATGAGAAATGCCCAACTGCAGATTGTATGACTCACTTGCCTTTCTTGATGTGCAAGAAAAGAGCGACAAGGCAATAAATAACACAAAAAGATGATGAAATTTCTTCATAGTAATGCAAGTATAAAATGGTTATGTTTCAAAAATAACCATTAAAATTACAACCCTATACGTAGAACTTAATAAAAGTAATAATAAGGAATGCGAACGTTTGCATTACTCGGGTAAGGTAAAATCAAGAAATACAGGAAGATGATCGCTGTAACCTCCCTGATACTTCATTCCGTAATAAGTCCGGAAAGGTTTAACTCCGGAATATTTTTCATCCTTTTCCAAAAGAAAGGACTGATTACAAATACCGGCTTGTTTTTCCGAAGTAAAAAGCCCTTCTTTATTGTTTAATAAAAAACCGGAAACAATCAACTGATCGAGAATATTCCATTCTCCCTGATATTTATAGCTTCCAAAGGTTTTGTCTTTCTCACGTTCTGCCAGAAGATTATACAGTTTTTTATCGTCAGGTGTGGTAGAGGGGGCTTTTGCTCCTAGTACTTCTGAGATAGATTTGTTATGAGGATAATCATTAAAGTCGCCCATAATAAGGATATTGGGATGAGTGCGAACAAGAAAAAGGCTATCAGAATAATTTTTCAGAAAACTTGCCGCTAAAATCCGACTCGGTTCACTTTCTTTTTCTCCACCGGTACGCGATGGCATATGGCAAACAAACACATCGAGGGTATCACCGTTAATAACTTGTCCTGCCACATGAAGAATGTCTCGTGTGGCTCTTTGGTGTTTATCCGGAAAAACAATCCGAATAGAATCATGCTCAATTAACCTAAAACTTCCCCGCTGATAAAGCAACGCCACATCAATACCGCGTTCGTCACAGGAATGGGTCATTATATAACGATAGCCAAATTTCTTCAAAGGAGAATATTTCACCAAGTTAGTAAGCACACTATCGTTCTCTACTTCACAAAGTCCAACCAGTGCCGGAGGATCCCACTCTCCCACCGCAGTTATCACCTTACTTATATTAGTAACCTTCTGTTTATATTTTCCATAATGCCATGCTCTCATGGAATTAGGAAGAAACTCATAGTCATTTTTCAGCGTGTCGTGCCGGCAATCAAAAAGATTCTCCACATTATAAAACATCACACGAAAACTCTTCTGAGCGAATATCTGTCCGCCAGAAAGTAAAAGCGCTAAGATGAATAAGCCTACTGTAAACGAACAACGGTTTCGAATCATACCTGTTTACTGATTATTTATCACCCGGCATCCATTCATAACACCCGGCATCGGGTTTACCATCCTGCAGACGGCTCCGGCCATTCAAATCATACGGATAATTTCTGGCAACCTCCAGATCACCAATATTTTTCGCTTTACAAAGAGAATCCGGACGAAAATCATACCTGTAGTCTTCTTTACCAATATATAAGAACTCTTTTTCTTTTTCCCAGGTTATATTCACTAAACGTTCACTCGCGGCCTCTTCTTTGGTGTTAAGAAGTGAGTTGGAAAAATAATAATCAAAAGGGATTGTCCCCTTATCCGATTTACTTCCCCCAATCTCATCTGACGAAGAACCTGTAATCAAACAATTATAAAAAGAAGTTTTTAACGGATAATCCACTTTTCCCTGATAGTTTGCATAAGACAATGCAACCCCGTAACGTATTCCCCAGGAAAAGAAATTAGCCAAAGTACAATGAGTAAATGTATAATCCCCTCCCAGAATATTCACACAATTCTTTCCGGCATTAGTTATCTGACAGTTAGCAACTGTTGCCTTGCACGAGGTCATCTCCAGATTATCTCCTTCCGCATTATGCAGAATAGAATTAGTCAGCTGAAGTTTTTCACGATCTACTGCCGATGAATCACAACGAATGCCATATTCTCCACTGTGAATATCTGCATAATCAAAACGGTTCTGATAACTTTCTGAATAAAGATGAACTCCGCCCCATTGTCCGGGTACCCTGTTATAAGGAAGATTATCAAACATATTATCCAGTCGGTCACCACGGAATAATACCGGTTCACCAAGTTTACCATGGGCATCTATAGTGCCATGCACTAATAAAGAAGCTTTATCGTGAAAATAAAGCTTTGTTCCTGCTTCACACTGTAATCTTACACCAGGGCTAACTCTCAGGCTATCGTAAATCAGTATCGGTCTTTGAGAAGTAAAAGTCGTATCTTTATCTATGGTTTTACCTTTTAAGATCAGTACATCCTGTCCGTAGGCCAGAAGCTTAACATCCTGCTGAACACCATTGGTGGTAAATACCAGAGAATCTTTCATCAATATAGGATTATCACTGTTAAGAGGATTAATTTTCACCTCAACAAAAATAAGCATACTGTCTTCCCCCTGTATTTCAACATCTGAAAACTGCGTTCCTTTTTCTCCGTCCACATTTACTTTGAAGCCTGAGTTAGCAGCATTTGCCAAAACGATAGAAGATATTTTTAATGCCTTCTTATTAGGATTATAGACTTTAATCTGTGCTGTAGCAGAACCAATGGAGGTAAAAACTGTATCGAACGAAAGAGTGTCCTGGGAAAAAGCAAGCAGATGAGAAGAATCGGTAGAAAAAGTCTCGTCATTACACGAAGAAAAGAGACTACCTATTCCTATTAGCAAGAAGCAAGACAATATAATTGAAAGAATATTCTTCATGGGTTTAAAGATAAATATAGGGGTAACTGTTCTTAGCTACCCCTAAAAAACGCAGAAAGTGCGTAAATATTATTTCTTTGCAGGAATATTCGCCAACACTTCAAGTAAGTGTCTCCAAAATTTATCAACTGTAGGAATCAACATACGTTCATCAGGTGAATGAACTCCACGAAGTGTAGGGCCAAACGAAACCATATCCAGTGAAGGATATTTTTCCAGGAACAATCCGCATTCAAGACCAGCATGAATAGCCTTCACTTTAGGCTCTACTCCAAACAAACGGACATAAGCTTCTTCTGCCACTTTCAGAATAGGTGATTCCGGATTTGGTTTCCAACCCGGATAACCGTCTCCAACTGAAACTTTTGCTCCGCCCAGTTCGAAAGCTGCTTTAACTGCAGCAGACACATCTTTACGTGAAGAGAGAGTAGAACTGCGTTGACTTGTTTCAACCCGGATAATATTATCACCCGACATTTTAACGGAAGCAAGGTTAGAAGAAGTTTCAACAAATCCCGGAATTTCCTGACTCATTGCAAAAACACCGTGAAAAACAACATACAAGGATTTAATCAGACGAGCCGTTGTATCCCTGTCAATAGCTGTAGAAACCGGAGATTCAGACTGAAGTACCCATTTCATATTAGGCTCTGTAACAGAAAACTCAGCTTCCACTTCAGATGCAAAGATATTCAAATCTACCCGAACAGATTCTTTATAAGCCATTGGAATAGCGCAAACTGCATACGCCTCACGAGGAATTGCATTATGCAGGTTACCTCCCTTGATTTCACAGAGATAGAGATCATATTTTTCAGCTGCCAAAGATAAGAAACGAATCAGCTGTTTGTTAGCATTGGCTCTATTCTTATTAATATCATCGCCAGAATGACCACCCGTTAATCCTTCTACACTCACCCGGAAATAAAAATAATCCTGAGGTGCTGGAATTGGCTGATAAAGATATTCAGCCACAGTATTAGCTCCACCGGCACAACCTATGAAAAGTTCTCCTTCATCTTCAGAATCAAGGTTTATAAGAATACCTCCGCTCATAAAGCCTTCTTTCAGGGCAAAAGCGCCAGTCAGTCCGGTTTCCTCATCAACAGTAAACAAACACTCAACAGGCCCATGTTCTATGTCACTCGAAGCAAGAATAGCCAATTCAGTTGCCACTCCTATCCCATTATCCGCTCCAAGAGTTGTACCTTTAGCTTTAAGCCATTCGCCGTCAATTTCTGTCTGAATCGGATCAGTAAGAAAATCATGCTGCACGTTACTATTCTTTTCACATACCATATCTATGTGAGACTGAAGTACAACAGTCTGAAGATTTTCTTTCCCTTTAGTAGCAGGCTTTTTGATTAAAATATTCCCTGTTTCATCTACTTTTGTTTCTAGCTGATATTTCTTACCAAACTCTTTTAAATACTCAATGATCTTTTCTTCCTTTTTAGAAGGTCTCGGCACCTGACAAATCTCATTAAAGAAACCAAAAACCTGTGCCGGTTTTAATTCTACTTTATCCATATAATTTTATCTGTTTATACTTAGCATTTTTATATGTAATTACTAAATATGGTTAAATTGATTACTTTATTCAAACAACGCATATACTTTTTATCTGAAAAGAGCGTGTATAATCCTTTCAAAAGTCTATATTTGCAGCACAAAAATAGTAGAAATGCTTGATACTACCCTTATAACACTGTTAATAGTTGCTATATATGTAGCATTAATATGCATAAAACCATCATGTATAATGATAAATAAGACTCCCAAAGGTTGCAACTTAGGGAATTAAGTAATAAATAAGAAGAAAAAAAATAACTATTTAGAAACTATATCAAACGAATTATGAAGAGAATCAATTACCTTGTAAAAGGAATCTTAGCTGCGGTTGTGGTTGTTATGTTTGCACAATGTAGCGGTAAAAAGGCAGATACTGAAGAACCAGTAACAGCTATGGGAACAGCACCTAGCGGTCTTAAAGTTGCTTATGTTGAGATTGACACATTGCTTACTAAATACACCTTCTGGAACGATCTGAACGAAATGATGATGAAGAAAGAAGAAAATATCCGTGCAACTCTTAACCAAAAAGCTCGTGAACTTGATGCTGAAGGAAAGGAATTCCAACGTAAAGTACAAAATAATGCTTTTGTTAGTCGTGAAAGAGCAGAACAAGAAAATGCTCGTTTAGTAAAAAAACAACAAGATTTACAGGAATTGCAAACCAGATTGCAAAATGAGCTACAGTCTGAAAATCAAAAAAACAGCATCCAATTGCGCGATTCTATCAATGCTTTCCTTAAAATATATAATAAGAAACATAAGTATAGCATGATATTTAGCAATACAGGATTTGATAATCTGCTTTATGCCGACAAAGCTTACAATATTACTAAAGACATTATTGAAGGATTAAATGAAAGATATGCTCCTTCTAAGAAAAAATAAGAAATTATTTTATTTTAAAAAAAGAGAGATGCCGTTTGAATTCAAGCGGCATCTCTCTTTTTATATAAGTTAATTCAACGTAGATCTTCTGTAATTTAGTGGTGATATACCAGTATGTTTTTTAAAATATTTACCAAAGAAAGACTGATTTGGAAAATTTAACTGCTGGGATATTTCCTGAATAGTATAAGAAGAATTCAGTAAAACCTTACTTTCCATAATTATACAATAATCTATGCAATCTTTTGCAGGTTTACCAACCATCTGTTTTACTAAAGAAGAAAGGTATTTAGGAGACACACATAGCTTATCGGCATAAAAAGATACATCTTTAGCCACTTTGTAATGTTCAAATAACAAAGAAAAGAAAGATCCTACGATCTCCTCTTTCCGTGACATAGGAGCAGCTTTCTCCTTATCCCTATACCCATAACAGTGAAGATTTATAAGCAATGAAGATAGCAGGTGCTTTACAATGTCTTTATTATAATCACCCGGAACATTTTTCACGACACTCCACATTAGATTATAATATTCCATAATCTGCTTCATCTCTATTTCATCTAACACAACTGACGGAAACTTTTGTTTAAAAAGATAATGAATCAGATATTTACGTAAATCATTAAATAGTTCGCATTTAAAATCATCTGTAAAAGCCAAAAAGACAGAGTGAAAGTCATCACTTATTTTATGATTGAATACAATATGATTTTTTGCTATAAAAACTACTTCATTCTTCTTTACCGTATGTTTCACAAGATTAACTTCCAGTTCAGCAGATCCATCCAGACAAAAGCCCATATATATCCTATCGCTATGTACAGGATATTTAAGAGCAAAAGAGTTTACCAAACCGGAACACAAGACAAAATCATTGTCAATTGATACTGACTCTTCAAAGAATTTTAAGAAGTTACTATCCATAGTTTATTCTATTTTTGACCACAAATATAGATGATATTTATAAATACTTCAATATAATAAGGAAATATAGAACAATTATAATGAACTTTGGAACTTTCTTGTTGTTTACATTATTATGAACTTTGCAAACATTAAATTAAGGTAAAAAATATATTAACTAATATGTTGCATTTTATGATTAAGAAAAAAGGTAGATTGTTTATTGCTCCACTATCAGTTGTCGGAGTTTTATTGGTATGTTTGTCCTTCTGTTCATGTAAAAAGAATGAAAACAAAGGAGGAGAAATGGTTCAAGAGTATGCCGTTACTATACTTAAGAGTTCAGATATGGAACTAAAAAGTTCTTATCCTGCAACTATTAAAGGAAAACAGGATATTGAAATTCGTCCTCAGGTTTCAGGTACCATCACTCGCCTTTGCGTTGATGAAGGTTCTGTTGTCCATAAAGGCCAGACTCTTTTTATTATTGATCCTGTTCAATATCAGGAGGCGGTTAATGCCGCTCAGGCTGCAGTTAATGTTGCAAAAGCAAATGTAGCAACAGCACAACTAACTGCTGAAAATAAGCGTGAGCTTGCAAAAAACAACATCATAGGTTCGTATGATCTGCAAATGGCAGAAAATTCTTTATTATCAAGTAAAGCTGCACTGGCACAAGCTAAAGCTCAGTTAATAAGCGCCAAAAAGAATTTATCATTTACCCGTGTATCAAGTCCGTCAAACGGAGTTGTTGGAAGCATCCCCTTCCGTGTAGGAAGTTTGGCCAGTCCAAGTACTGTTACACCGCTTACTACTGTTTCTGATATTTCAGATATGTATGCTTATTTTTCAATGACTGAAAGACAGCTTTTAAGTCTTACTAACGAAGGTAATTCACAAAAAGATATACTTAAGAAAATGTCAAATGTAGAATTGCAAATGATAGACGGAAGCATCTATGGTGAAACCGGTAAGGTAGAAACGATGAGTGGAGTTATTGATCAAAGTACTGGTTCTGTCAATGTACGTGCTAAATTTCCTAATAAAAACCGTACTTTAAGAAGTGGAGGTACAGGGTCTGTATTGATTCCTTATAAAATGAACAACTGTATTGTTATTCCTCAGAAAGCTACTTATGAGATACAAGATAAAAAGTATGTTTATATAGTTGATAGTAAATCAACAGTGAAGAATACTCCTATTGAAATATTCTCTTTAGATGATGGTCAGAATTATGTTGTAACATCTGGTCTGAAAGCTGGTGACAAAATTGTTACCGAAGGTGTAGGCACACTTAAAGATGGCATGCAAATTAAGGAAATAACTCCGGAACAAGCTGCTGCAAAAAAAGCTCAGGCACAACAATCTTCTGAAAAAGCTTCTAAATAAATAGGTGTATATTAAAACAGAAGAAATATGAAATTAGATAAATTTATAAACCGTCCGGTACTCTCAACAGTTATATCAATTTTTGTGGTTGTATTGGGAATCATCGGACTGGTATCGTTACCAGTCGAACAATATCCCAACATTGCACCTCCAACCATTCAGGTTAGTACAATGTATACAGGGGCAAATGCACAGACGGTAATGAACAGTGTGATTGCTCCACTTGAAGAATCAATCAATGGTGTGGAGAATATGACATACATGACATCTACTGCCTCAAATAATGGAACGGCAACGATTAATGTATACTTTAAACAGGGAAGTGACCCTGATATGGCTGCTGTCAATGTGCAAAACCGTGTAACAAAAGCACAGGGACTGTTACCGGCAGAAGTTACCAAGGTAGGTGTCATTACCACCAAACGTCAGACAAGTATGTTGATGGTATTTTCGGTCTATAGTTCTGACGATAAGTACGACCAAACGTTCTTGCAGAACTATGCCAAGATAAACATCATACCACAAATTATGCGTGTACCTGGTGTAGGCGATGCAAATGTTATGGGAGCACGTGAATACTCTATGCGTATATGGCTCAAACCTGAAGTGATGGCTCAATACAAGCTAGTGCCTTGTGATATCTCGGCTGTACTGGCTGAACAAAATATTGAAGCTGCACCAGGACAATTTGGTGAAGACGGAAAACAATCTTTTCAATATACAATGAAGACAAAAGGCCGTCTTCAGAAAACGGAAGAATTTGAGAATATTGTTGTCAGAGCCTCTGCAGACGGAAATATTTTAAGGCTTAAAGATGTTGCACGTATTGAATTAGGAGCTCAGTCAACCAGTGTAAATAGTTATACGAATGGACATAGTGGAGTATCTTGTATAATATATCAAACTCCGGGATCTAATGCAACTGAAATTATCAAGAATGTAACTTCATTGATGAAGGACACAGAGAAATCTTTACCAGCAGGAGTAAAATACAAAATCATAATGAACACCAATGACTTCTTGTTTGCTTCAATTTATGAGGTACTCAAAACGTTATTGGAAGCCTTTATACTTGTAGTTTTAGTTGTATACATTTTCTTGCAGGATTTCCGTTCCACGCTTATACCGGCTATTGCTATACCTGTAGCATTGATTGGTACTTTCTTAATGCTGAAGCTATTTGGATTCAGTATCAACTTATTGACATTAAGCGCATTGGTACTAGCCATAGCCATAGTGGTGGATGACGCCATAGTGGTGGTTGAGGCGGTTCACGCCAAAATAGACCAGGGATACAAATCACCAAAGCTAGCTTCTATTGATGCTATGAGTGAGATCTCCGGGGCTATCCTTTCCATTACTTTGGTAATGATGTCTGTGTTTATTCCAGTTAGTTTCATGGGAGGAACTTCGGGAGTATTCTATAGGCAATTTGGTGTAACAATGGCTGTCGCAATTGGTTTCTCTGCCTTAAATGCATTAACCCTTAGTCCGGCATTGTGTGCTATGTTCCTCAAACCTCACAATAAAGAGGGAGATGGTAATAAGACCAGTTTTATGGAACGTTTCCACATAGCTTTCAATACAACTTATGAAAAGTTACTGGAAAAATATAAAGCCAGCATATCCCGAATTATCAAACATAAATGGATTTCATTTGGTTTGGTTGTTATAAGTTTCCTTTTACTAGTCGTATTAATGAAATTTACTCCATCGGGAATGGTACCAAATGAAGACACAGGAGTCTTTATGATATCAGTAAACATGGCACCGGGAACATCATTGGAACGCACTGAAGGAACCATGAGACAAGTAAATGAGATTCTAAAATCGAATCCTTCTATTGAAACCAATGTGTTGATTGGAGGTTATGGACTTTTATCAGGTGCAGGTAGCTCTTATGGTAGTTTCTTCTGCAAGCTACGCAACTGGGATGAACGTCAGGGAAAAGGACAAGATGTAAACAGTATTATTGGAATGCTTTATCAGCAGACTGCAAGCATAAAAGATGCACAAATACTTATCTTCGCTCCTCCAATGATTTCCGGTTACAGTATGACGAACGGTTTTGAAATGAATCTTCAGGATAAAACTGGTGGTAGCCTGGAAAACTTTAGTCAGGTATCACAAAACTTCCTGGCAGCATTAAATCAGCGACCGGAAATTGCAAGAGCCATGACTTCATTTAATCCAAACTTCCCTCAATATCAAGTTGATGTGGATGCAGCGAAATGTAAGCAAGCAGGCATAAGTCCAAATGCTATTCTTGAAACTCTTCAGGGATACTATGGTGGTATGTATGTTTCTAACTTCAACCGTTTTGGTAAATTATACAGGGTATATGTACAGGCCGATGCAAAATATCGTATCAGTCCGGAAACACTGAACAGTATTTTTGTTCGTAATGGTGCTGAGATGGCTCCAATCAGTCAGTTTATGACGATTAAGAAAGTCTACGGTCCGGATGTAATCAACAGATTCAACATGTTTACCTCAATGGCTATAAACGGATCTCCGAAACCAGGATTTGCTTCGGGTGAAGCCATCAAAGCAATTGAAGAGGTAGCTGCTAAAACTCTGCCTACAGGATATGGATATGAGTTTTCAGGTATGACCCGTGAAGAACAAAGTACCGGAGGAAGTACTACCGCAATTGTATTCGTTCTGTGCCTTGTATTCGTTTACTTATTGCTTAGTGCGCAATATGAAAGTTATATATTACCACTTGTAGTAATATTGTCCATTCCATTCGGTCTGGCAGGAGCATTCATATTTGCTAAGTTCATGGGAACCCAAAACGATATTTATCTGCAGATTGCATTAATTATGTTGATTGGATTGTTAGCTAAGAATGCCATTCTGATCACAGAGTTTGCTCTTCAAAGAAGACATTCAGGAATGAGTGTAACCTATTCTGCTATATTGGGAGCAACAGCTCGTTTACGTCCTATCCTAATGACATCTCTGGCTATGATTATTGGTCTGTTGCCACTTATGTTTGCCAGCGGTGTTGGTGCTAACGGTAACAGAACTCTTGGAGGTGGTGCTGTAGGTGGTATGTTAATTGGTGTGATCTGTCAGATATTTGTAGTACCGGGATTATTCGTTGCTTTTGAATATCTGCAGGAAAAGATCAAACCTATACAGAAGACAGGAATGGATGTCAGTGAAGCAATTCCTGAACTTGAACAATATAGTAACATTGATAATGAATAACGGAATGAAAAAACAAATAATAGGAATAATGTTTGCAACTGCTTTGTTAAGCAGTTGCAATATATACAAAACATACCAAAGGCCACAGGTAGAGACCTCTTGCATGTACCGGGACACCACTTCGGTGAATAGCACCTTAGCTTCCGATACAACTAATATGGGGAATCTACCCTGGAAAGAAGTTTTCAAAGATCCTAAACTTCAGGCACTGATAGAAATGGGACTTTCCAGGAATGTAGATTTACAGACAGCCATGCTACGCGTAGAAGAAGTGAAAGCTGCTTTACTTACCGCTCGCTTAGCCTTTTTACCATCATTATCTCTTTCTCCTCAAGGTACTATAAGTCGTTTTGATGGAAATGCGGCTACTAAAACATATCAACTTCCGGTTACGGCTAGTTGGGAATTAGACATATTCGGTAATATGTTGAATGTTAAACGAGAGGCTCAGGCATCTCTTTTGCAAAGCGAAGCATACAAACAAGCTGTACAGACTCAGGTCATTGCTAATATTGCCAATTGTTACTATACACTGCTAATGCTTGATAAACAGTTGGATATTGCAGAGAAAACAGCTCACAACTGGGGTGAGAATGTAAATACAATGAAAATAATGAAAAAGGCCGGTATGACTAATGAAGCTGCTGTATCTCAGAGCGAAGCTACTTATTATACAGTAAACGCCACTTTGCCGGATCTGAAAAAGCAAATCCGTGAGACAGAGAATTCGCTTTCATTAATTCTTGGACAGGCACCGCAAAATATTGAACGTGGTACATTAGCCGAACAACAAATGCCAGAGAAACTGTCTGTAGGTATACCTTTGCAGATGCTTTCAAATCGTCCTGATGTAAAGCAGGCAGAAATGGCTCTTGCCGGTAGTTTCTATTACACAAACCAGGCTCGTTCAGCTTTCTATCCTAAAATAACAATAAACGGATCGACCGGATGGACAAACAGTGCCGGAGGCGCTATCGTTAATCCGGGAAAGATCATTGCTTCGGCTGTTGGTTCTCTTACACAACCCATATTTGACAGAGGTGTAAACGTAGCCAAACTTAAGATTGCAAAAGCTCAGCAACAGGAAGCTTTACTGGCTTTTCAACAAAAGATTTTAAGTGCAGGCACAGAAGTAAGCAATGCTCTTTACAAATATCAGTCGTCTAATGAGAAATGTGTTCAGCGCAAACAGCAGATTCAGTCTTTGAATAATAGCGTTGACAAAACTCAGCAGTTAATGAAACTTGGTTCTTCTACATACCTAGAGGTTCTTACTGCTCAGCAATCTTTATTGAGCGCTCAGTTATCAGACGTTCAGGATAGTTTTGAACGCATTCAGGCAGTTATCAGTTTGTATCAGGCCTTAGGTGGTGGAAGATAATATAATTAACTCTAAATAAAATGCATATGAACACGATCAGTCCGTTGGCTTATGTCAATCCGGAAGCAAAAATTGGAGAAGGAGTAGTTATACATCCTTTTGCATATATTGATAAGAATGTTGTAATTGGAAACAATTGCACAATTATGCCTAATGCAAGCATTTTAAATGGTACACGTTTAGGTGATAATAATCAGGTTTTTCAGGGAGCAGTTCTTGGTGCAACTCCACAAGACTTCTCCTATCATGGTGGAGATACTATACTGGAAATAGGAAATAATAATGTTTTCCGTGAGAATGTTGTTGTAAGCCGTTCTTCAAGCTGCACCGGAAAATCTGTTATTGGTGATAAGAATTTCTTTATGGATGGCGTTCACATCTGCCATGATTGCAATATTGCAGACCACTGTGTTATTGGAATAAAATCTATTATTGCAGGAAATTGTGTTGTTGGTTCTCATGTAATATTTAGTACCATGGTTAGTATGTTTCAGGATACCAGTGTTGGTGCATGGAGCCTGGTACAAGGAGGATGTCGCATAAAGAAAGATGTTCCTCCGTATATTGTTACCACAACTAACCCTACCAGTTATTATGGTGTGAATGTTGAAATCCTTAAGCATCATAATATACCTGAAGAAATAATTCAGCATATAGCTCAGGCTTATGGTTTAATATTTCATGCAAAAGTAAGTATTGCCGATGCTCTTATCAGAGTAGAACAGGAAGTTCCTATGAGTGATGAAATACAATATATTATTGATTTTATAAAAGGTTCAAAGAAGGGACTTATCTAAGAACTGATTATTTACCATAATCAGTTCTTAGATATAAAAGCCGTAAGCCAGAACAGATTAATTGGTTTACGGCTTTTTTATACTTAAGAGTCAAGTTTTAAACGACTTACTCCCCATAGAATAGCCTTTTAGAACAGTTATAGTCCCAAATAAGCCTTTAAATTAAAGGTCTGGAATAGTAACTTTGTACCATAAACAAGATGAAATATGGTAAGAACAAAAACTCACCTTCTAATACTATTCTTTACTCTATTTTTTTATTCCTGTGATTTATTTGAATATCAGCCTTACGATGGCCGCATCAGCGGAGAAACAGGAATTAATGCCAAAAACATAAAACGTATAAAACAAAACACTGAAGGAAAAACCACCATTCGCTTTGCAATGATGGGTGATTCACAGCGCTTTTATGATGAAACGAAAGATTTTGTAAATCACCTGAACAAACGTAACGATATTGATTTTGTAATTCATGGAGGCGACCTAACCGACTTTGGTGCTACGAAAGAATTTATATGGATGCGTGATATTATGAATTCTCTTAAAGTTCCTTATATTGCTTTGTTGGGCAATCATGATTGCTTAGGCAACGGTGAGAATATTTTTGAAGAGATATTTGGCGAAGAGAACTTTTCATTCATGGCAGGAAATACAAAATTTGTCTGTCTTAACACCAATGCACTTGAATACGACTATTCACATCCGGTTCCAAATTTCAATTTCATGAAAAAAGAGATTCAGAATGTTGAACCCGGACAGGAAAAGACTGTAATTGCAATGCACGTAAAACCGTATGCTGAGCAGTTTAATAATAATTCAGTTGAACTCTTTGAATACTACGTAAATAAATTCCCGAAAGTTCAGTTTTGTGTAAACTCTCATGATCATAGATTAGAGGTCGATGAAATATTTAAAGATGGGATTACCTATTATGGAAGCGATGACATGAAAGGCCGGAATTATTTACTGTTTACAATAACCCCTGAAGGATATAATTATGAAGTGGTATACTATTAAAAAGACTTTATATATAGCAGGACTTCTCCTGATGATACCCTTCTTTGTAAATGCAAAAAGCAAGTATGAAGAAAAAGCAGAAAAGTATAAAACCTATTGGCAAAAGCTGATTCCAACTTATTCGAAGTTACAGTTTGCCGGATCTATGGGATTACTATCTGCCGGAATTGGATGGGATTATGGGAAACGTAACCAATGGGAAACAGACTTATTAATTGGATATGTTCCACGTTATTCCTCAAGTGCGAAAGCAACATTTACCGTTAAGCAGAATTTCATGCCATGGAAGTTTAATTTAGGAAAGAATATTTCAATGGAACCTTTGGCTTGTGGCCTTTATATAAACACGGTTCTTGATGAAGACTTCTGGGTAAAAGAGCCCGACCGTTATCCAAAGGGATATTACAACTTTTCAACAAAGATACGTTCTAATATATTTGCCGGACAACGATTTACTTATAATATGAGCTCAGATAAATACAGTTTTGCAAAAGCTGTTACTCTATTCTATGAATTAAGCTCTAGTGATCTTTATATAATAAGTGCATTTGGCAATAACTACCTAAAACCCAAAGATTATATACACCTGTCTCTTGGCGTAAAGTTACAGATTCTGTAATTATTCACCATTAAATAAAATCCATTGGTGAATACTTTCCATTTATTGGAGTATGCTTTTGCATTTATTGGTGAATGGCCAAAAATTATTGGTGAATAACTGCTCTCAAATTCCCGCCTGCTTTCAAAAAAGGCAGGCGGGATGTTTTTACTTTATATTTTTGCAAATTCTACTGAAAAACGAAATCCTACCATAACTCCCTCACTTTTCAAAATAACTATTTGAATATATGAATTTTAGCCAAAGATGGTAGCATTTTCAACCATCACTTTTGTCTCACTTTTCAAGCCTACCCTAACTATTTCGCATCATTTATTGCAATTTCGAGCACTCCTGTCAGCTAAAAAAGTTATCTACTTTATATGCTGCTAAAGCAAAATTTTGCAGCAAAGAATAGTTTAAATGTGTTATTAGAACACAAAAAAGTGAAAGTAGACACCTTTAGTGATGTTTCCGTGGTGGATAAAATCCATCCATCACGGTGTAATAAACTACGATTTAGCCTGTTACATCAAACCGTGATGGAGTGATGGATGAAAATGCATTTCACGATCTGAAAACTAAAAACAGCGTTTATTTATAAACCTCTTTAGCTTTCACCTTTACTATATTTCCAAAACCGGAAAGCTTATTCATATTAATTTTTTTGGCATTACCAACTACAATATAAGAAATTACTTGTCCTTTTACATTCCGGTTGTAGAAGTCAACAATATCCTTTATATCCATATTAGCCACACCAGCTATAAGTTCTTTGTTTGGATCAGATATATATCCTTCTTTCATTAAGGATGCAATTTTAGAAGAGCGTTCACGAAAAGACGGATATTCATTATTTGCTTTGTTCACTACATCTTGCCGGGCAGTTTCAACCTTCTCCTCGTTTACCGGCATTTGCTTAATCAAAGAATCGAGCACACCCATCGCATCTGTTGTTTTATCACACTGAGTAGAAAGTAAAGCTAAAAGCTGACCATTTTTATCTTTGTACTTATATAAAGGAGTTTTATATGTTGTCTGAACCCGATATGCCAGAGAACGGAACTCCCTGATTTGTTGAAAAACAATAGAACTCATACTTCCACCAAAGTAATTATTAAATAATGCAGAAGCATAACGGGAAGAATCGTCATTATTAACTCCTCCCTGAATATAACCAGCCACAATACTTTGAGAAGATTTTGGAGCATCTATAAAATAAACCGTTGGTTTAGTATATGTCTTGGATTCCCTGTAGACTGGAGTATTTGACGCAATGGTTATTTCTTCTGGAGTAATATTCTTTATTATCTGAGCGGCTACAACGCTGGTAGGCAAATTGCCACAATAATGCATATTGCATTCAACCTTTTTAATTGCATGAAATTCGGCTATCAGATCTTCACCTTTCAATTTCTTAGTTTCAGAAACTGACAGACGATTTAAATATTCCGATTTATCACCATAACGAACTTTATTTAGTAACGCATCAGCCAGTTCATCTGGTGATCGCTTTATTGCCTTATACCTCAGCTTAGCATCATCAACAACCTGTTTCATCTTTTTAGGATCGGCTTTTACATGCTTCATGAAATCGGCGATTAAAGAAAGTGTCTCATTGAAATTCTTATCAAAGCCAGATATCTGAACAATAAATTTATCATTTTCGGCCGCAAAAGTCAAGGTACTTCCTAAATTTTGTAACTTTTCCCGAAATTCATTATATGAAAGAGTATCTGTTCCCAAAAGAGGAAGATAATCACTCATTGGAGACAATAGCTTTGATTCAAGGTTTCCTTTGCCATACTCTAAATTTAAAGTAAAAATGTCATTCACAGGATTAGCCATTGCATAAAGAACAGCTTTAGGAGCTAGTTGAATTACTTTTGTATCATTCTTAAAATCAAGAAAACGAGGGTGAGCTTCTAATGTAGAAGCTTTCTCCAGATTCTTAGCATAGTCCGATTTTGCCTCAGTATTCTTAGGAATTATAGGTGCAAAATTGGGTTTGGTAAGATTGTTTTTAGGATAATTTCCTGTTTTCTTGGTTATCTGAAGATAATTATCAGTAAAATACTTATTAGCAACATTAACCACATCTTCTTTAGTAAGAGCATCAATCTCCTTTACTTCATTCAGATAATCATTCCAACTTTTTCCTTGGGAGTAAAGAGTCAACATCTTCTGAGCACGGGAATCTATATTTTCCAAGTCTTTCTCGTAATTTCTCATCTGTTCCAGCTTCAAACTATTAAACGATTCATCCGAGAAATCTCCGTTTTTTATTCTTTCCACCTCATGCATCACTAGTTTTTTAGCCTTACCATAGGATTGAAATAAGATTTTAGGTACAGCAACAACTCCAACAACTCCGGCTTCATTCAAACTACCACTCATTGCCATAGTCTTCATCACTTTACCTTCGACAGTTAGTTTATCCAGATAGCCAGTACCATTCTCGTTATTCAAAAGCCCTACGGCAATACGAAGCGCAACCTCATCTGGATGATTAGCAGGAACACCGCGCCAACCGATGGCTAACATTTTAATAACTGGAATTGGAAATTTCACTTTAAACTCTTCCATGCCTTTAAAAGGCTTAGGCTGAATTATCTCTCTATGAGGCGCCTCTCCTTTTCTTATCCTCGAAAAGTTTTTTTCCAGAATAGGAAGAATTTCGTCTGTATTAAAATCACCACTTAGAATTAATCCCATATTACCTGCTACGTAATAATCTTCAAAAAACTGTCTCATCTCTGAGAGCTTTGGATTTTTCAGATTTTCCGTACTACCTACTATAGGATAAGCATAAGGATGGGGAGCAGCAAAACGTTCAATTGCTTTTTCAAAAGCCTGGTAACCCATAACGTCGTTATACATATTCTTTTCTTCGTAAACTGTTTCCAATTCACTTTGAAATAAACGAAAAACCGGATTAATTAAACGTTCACTATTAAGCTCAGACCATTGGTTTATATACTGAGGTGAGAATTCATTGAGGTAGACGGTGTAATCATAAGAAGTGCCTGCATTCAGTCTGCTACCTCCATATCTGGATATAAGACGACTGAACTCATTTGGTATAGCATATTCAGCTGAACGAATGCTCAACGCATTTATCTCTTTCTGTATTTGTTCACGTTTCAGCTTATCCTTTGTTTTTGCAATTTCATCATATTTCAGGGCTATTGAGTCTAACAGAACCTTCTCAGCCTGGTAGTTAGTTGTGCCTATCTGATCTGTTCCCTTAAACATCATGTGCTCAAAATAATGAGCAATACCTGTATTGGGACAATCTTTGGCTCCTGCTTTTACTGCCACTGCTCCAAATATCTTAGGCTGAGAATGATCTTCATTGAGCCATACAGAAAGTCCATTACTTAATTTGTACTCTTTTACATTAAGAGACTCTGAAAGTTGAGCATGTACTTCTCCGCCCAACAAAACTCCAAGTATTGCTGATAACATGATTTTTTTCATATTTATATGTAATTTCTACTTATTTCCTTCTGCCTGAGGCATCCGAAAAGCAGTATAAAGTTCAAGAACTGCAGCAATTGTCAGGGTAAGCATCCATTCATTGCCATGAGGAAGAGTAAACATCAACACTCCAGTAATAACAAGAAAAACAGCTCCGAATATTTGTTGGCGATAAAGACGTTTCAAAACTAAATCTTTACCCTCGTAAGGAGTAAGAAACTGGACAACAGCCACAGCCACAGCCCCAACAGTATATATATAAGGAGAAAGATTCCAACGCGTAATGTAAGATGCAGCACCAATAAGTAAAAGCGCTGCTCCAATAGCAAATATTAACGACTGATATTTTTTCATTTTTGAGGTTCCTCTTCAATATTTTCATCCTGAATGACATAAATGTCTTCATTCTTTTTCTTCATCAGATACTTTTCACGTGCCACTTTTTCGATAGAACGTGGATTAGTGGTCAACTCGTTCAGACGCTTTGTATTTTCATCATAATCCGCCTGATATTCTTTTATGCTCTCCTGAAGTTTACTAATCTTCTGAATATTTGAAATTCGGCGTACCATACTATTCTCATCGAGAAAACAAATGATAGTCAGAAAAAGAAGTACTGTAATCCAGTATTTATGCCTTCTGATAAAGTTCCAGACAGTAAGAAGTTTAATCATATTACACCAAGTTGAATATGGATACAAAGATAGAAATATTTCTGAACCTACGTTTTAATAATCGATAATTTAATGTACATTTGCACAGATTGAAAAAAAGAAAGTATCCAGAAAATATGGAAAATTATATTGTATCGGCCCGTAAATATCGTCCATCAACTTTTGAATCAGTTGTGGGGCAAAAGTCATTAACTACAACTCTAAAGAATGCTATCGCCTCTCAAAAGCTGGCGCATGCATATTTGTTTTGCGGTCCCCGTGGTGTGGGAAAGACTACTTGCGCACGTATTTTTGCAAAAACAATCAACTGTTTGAACTTGACTGCCGATGGTGAAGCTTGCAATGAATGTGAGTCATGTAAGGCTTTCAATGAGCAGCGTTCATATAATATTCATGAACTGGATGCTGCTTCAAACAATGGGGTAGACGACATCAGGCTTCTGATTGAGCAGGTACGTATCCCGCCACAGATTGGTAAATACAAAGTATACATTATCGATGAGGTTCATATGCTTTCTACTGCTGCGTTCAACGCTTTTCTTAAAACACTGGAAGAGCCTCCCAAACATGCGCTTTTTATTCTTGCTACGACAGAAAAACATAAACTTCTGCCAACAATTCTTTCACGTTGTCAGATTTACGATTTCAACCGAATCAGTGTACAAGATACGGTTAACCACCTTACCTATGTAGCTCAGAAAGAAGGAATCAACGCTGAAGCTGAAGCTTTAAATGTGATAGCACAAAAAGCTGACGGAGGAATGCGGGATGCTTTATCCATTTTTGACCAGGTAGTAAGTTTCACAGCCGGAAACGTACAGTACAAAAGTGTTATTGAGAATCTTAATGTTCTCGATTATGAATATTATTTCCGTCTGACCGATAAGTTAATTGAAAATAACGTGAGTGATTCGCTGTTAATTTTTAATGAAATACTGAACAAAGGATTCGATGGTAGTCATTTTATAACCGGACTTGCCTCTCATTTCAGAGACTTACTGGTAAGCAGAGATGCTGAAACCCTTCAACTGCTGGAAGTTGGAGCCAGCATTCGTGAACGCTACAGGGAACAAGCTGCCAAATGTAATCCTAAGTTTCTTTATAAGGCTATGAAAATTTCCAATGAGTGTGATTTAAATTATCGTGTAAGCAAGAACAAACGTTTTTTAGTAGAACTAACATTAATTCAGCTTGCGCAACTCACGGAGGAACCTGATGATGAAAGCCATGGGCGTAGCCCTAAACAATCTATAAAACCAATCTTCACACAGCAAAATAATGCTACGGTACAGCAACAAGTAGCTGCACCAGTTTCCCAGAATGTACAAACAGTACCTTCTCAAAATGTTGTATCAAATTCTCAACCGGCTATCTCACCATCGACTCATAATAGTCCGGCATCTAATATTAACATAAAGAAGGAAGAAAAGAAAATTCCTGTTATAAAGGCTGGAAGCTTAGGAATATCCATAAAGAATCCATATCAGGATATACAGAATAAAAAAGATAAAGTAGCCGAACAAAGCCCATCCATAAGAAAAAACGAGGATGATTTTGCCTTTAACGATAGAGATCTGAATCATTATTGGCTAGAATTTGCCAACGCATTATCCATAGAGCAAAGGGGAATTATGATGCGAATGAAAAATTCTTCTCCGAAATTATTATCTGACACATCTTTCGAGATGGTGGTGGATAATGAAATTGTTGCTAAGGACATTACTACTATGATTCCTAAAATTCAGAATTATCTGCGCACACAGCTGCACAATAATAAGGTCACAATGACTGTTCGTGTTAGCGATGCCCAGGAAACGGTTCGTGCCTACAGCAGAGTGGAACGTTTTAAGATGATGGTGCAAAAAAATCCTGACCTGATGAAGTTAAAAGAGATCTTCGGACTAGAGCTTTCATAATCCTCTTTCATCTATCAATCCAATAGAAGAACAAAAGATTTTAGAACGTTATTCTAAAATAAAAAAATCATTCACCAATAAAAAGTATTGGCGAATGATTTGGAAAGTACTAATGAATGGTTAGGGAAATATAATGAATCACTTTCTGTTCATAAGTCTGTAATTCGCTATTTCTTCGTATTTAGTTCCGGGACGTCCATAATTACAGTAGGGATAAATAGAGATTCCTCCACGAGGAGTAAAGATTCCTGTTACTTCAATGTATTTGGGATTCATCAAGCGAATCAGATCTTTCATTATTATATTGACGCAATCTTCATGAAAAGCGCCATGATTTCGAAAGCTGAACATATATAGTTTCAAGCTCTTACTCTCCACCATTTTCACATCAGGAATATATGAAATACAGATTTCTGCAAAATCCGGCTGACCGGTTATAGGACAAAGACTCGTAAATTCAGGACAATTAAACTGCACCCAGTAATCATTCTCCGGATGTTTATTATCGAATGCTTCCAATACTTCCGGAGCATAATCATTTTTATATTCTGTCTTCCCCCCTAAAAGAGAAAGCTGATCTTTTAACTCTGCCATAAGTCCTATATTTATATTATTCTTTTAATTCCTTTTTTTTCAGATATTCCTGCAAACCATGATTTCTCAGCTTGCAAGCAGGACAATGTCCGCATCCATCAGCCGGAATTCCATTATAGCAAGTTAAAGTCTCATTTCGAACAAGATCAAACACACCAAGTTTATCCGCCAAAGCCCACGTATCTGTTTTATCAATCCACATTAAAGGAGTATGAATTACAAATTGTTCATCCATAGCCAGATTGAGCGTTACATTCAATGATTTGATAAACGAATCGCGGCAGTCTGGATAACCACTAAAATCAGTTTGCGAAACTCCGGTTACTAAATGGCGGACACCATGTTCACGAGCAAAAACGGCCGCAATGCTTAGAAAAAATAAATTTCTTCCCGGCACAAAAGTGTTAGGGAATGAATCGGCCGGTTTTTCCTGATCCATTTCTATGGAACTATCAGTCAAAGAGTTTGTTCCGAGTTTACTGATAAAAGAAGCATCTATCAAATGAAATTCCACGCCTGCTTTTTCAGCAATACTCCGTGCAATCTCCACTTCATTCTGATGTTTCTGCCCATAAAAAAAACTCAGAGCATATACTTTCTTAAATTGATTTTTTGCCCAAAAGAGGCATGTAGTTGAGTCTTGTCCACCACTAAACAAAACCACAGCCGATTCATTAGTAATTTTCATTAAATATCTTTTATTTTAATTACACTGTAAGAGATATCTTCATCATACACATCTGTATCTTCTATCAGTTTCACATAGTTCACAACTCTGCGGGTAATTGGAAGAACCAGTATCTCAAACGCTATTTTAGCAACTGTTTCTACCACAATAATCTGAAGAACCACATTCAGAGGAATCACAAAAAGAAAACCAACAGTTGTAAAAACAAAAGTATCTGCTAATTCTCCTAAAACAGTAGAAGCAATCGCCCTTTGTCCAAACTTCTTTCCATTGTGCATTATCTTCATCCGGCTCATCACATAAGCGTTCAAAAAAGAGCCAACAAGGAAAGCGAGCAAGCTGGCAAATGCAATACGAGGTGTTTGTGCAAGAACAGCAGAATAGGAATCCTGCAGCATCCAATGAGACGCCGGAGGGAGAGCTACCGAGATTTGAAACAGCAGAATTGCCAGAAAATTAACGGCAAAAGCAATCCAGATAATAAGTCTAGCTTTACGAAAGCCCCAGACTTCTGTTATGCAATCATTAATAACATAGGAGATAGGGAAAATAATCAATCCGGCAGTAGAAGGAAGGCCAAAAACCTGAAATTGCTTAACTGCGAGAATGTTGGAAAGAACAAGGCACATACTAAAAAGTATGCCCATAAGCATAAAAGAGACAGTAACTTTACTTTTCATTTTTCTTGTTTTTTACGTGGTATATCAAGCACACGACCTTTATTCAAGGTTTCGCATTATTTTATTTCGGGTACAAAGGTAGAAATAATAATGAAAAGTAGAAAGGAGAAATCGTTAAAAGTAAAAAAAAGGAATAAGAGTCACAAAACAACAGAATAGCATATTGTATAATCAAAATCCTAAATTCACTCAGAACAGAAAAAGTAAGAGGGCGCTCAATACTTTTTGAGCACCCTCTTACTTTCTTTTTGGATAATATTATACTTTAGAATATATAATCAACCCCCACTCCAAAGACTTTATTTGTACGAGTGAAAACGTCCGTACCAGCAAGACCAGTGCCGTTGTAACCTGTACTCTTAGAATCTTCAGCAGCCGACTTAGAAACCTTAGTATATTTATCATAGTTAGTGAAGAAATATGCCACATTCACTTTTAAGCTCTTTGTCAGCTTGAATGCTGCTCCCATACCTATCGAATAAGAACTTGTTGTAAAACTCATATCAGACATGTACTTATCCTGCAATTCATAATTTGTACTTTGAAATCCACCACTCACAAGAACTCTGTCAGTAATATCCCACTCAGCACCTGCAAGATATTCATCTGTACCTCCACCTAAATATTGTTGCTTATCATTAGCCATCTTAGCATCTTTATCATAATAATGGTTCCATCCCAATGAAGCACGCACGGTAGAAAGAATTGAATATTGAGCACCAACAGTAAACATAGCCGGAATATCATTGGGGGTATTTACACCATGATCATAAGCAACAACACCTGTTGAGTTTACTTTTGTTTTATTTTCAATATTCAGATTAGTCTTGAACTCATACTTCGCACCCAGATTTAGTTTACCTATTTTATAATCAATACCGATAATCGGCGTAATTCCCCATCCGCTTTGATCACAATCTAATTCTTTATCTGTTGATCCAGCTACTACACTAGATATAGCATTAGCCGCAGTAGTTGCAGAAGCGGCGGCAGTTGTATATTGAGTTGCAAGCTGTGTATTTCCGGCAGCAGTTGCAGCAGCTGCAAGCGTTGTATATTGCGCAGCAGCTGCATTATATTGACCTTTTTTTGTAAGCAATTGATTTTTGACTGATTCATCATTCAAATTAACCATATCACCTCCATTTAGATTTGCACTTATGTTTCTTAAGTAACCAAAATAGCTGTTGCTTACATAATTCATACGTCCACCTCCAAAAACTGCAAGATTATCATTCAACTTATAAGTGGCTCCCAGCTGCAGACCAAAAATATACTGCCTACCTTGCATATAGCTGCTTACATCATATTGATTTGTTCCTGCAAAGCCAACTTTAGAAAGTACTATCGGAATCATAGCAACTTTAGATTCAAAAGAAGCCAATCCTTCATTAAATGTAGCTTTACCACCACCACCTGTTACAGCAAAACTACCGGAGAAAGTCCAGTTTCTTTTTTTATAAGCAGCCTGAAAACTAGGAATAAAAGGAGCTGATGCTTCTCCTTTAAATTCTTTGGTTGCACTTCCGCCATTTCCTGCAAAAGGTGCAAAAGTAGAAGTTATGGTTCTTGTCTGAAAAGCACTTTGTCCGTTTAATGATAAATGGAATCCATCATTCAGAAAGGCAACACCCGCCGGGTTAGAATAAACTGCATCAATTTCCGTTGATGCACCACGGGCAATATTACGAAGAAAGGCTACATTCTGGTTTGTATTTGTCAAGAGCCCCCCTGCGAAAGTTGGAACTGAAACAATTAAAAGCAGAAAGCTAATCAGGGATAATTTTTTCATTTTTTCCTTATTTAAATATTTTGCGCGCAAAGGTAGTACAAATTAGCACATTACAAACAATTTTGTGCTATTATTTCACTTTCCCTTGTCAGCTACAAGCTAAATATGAATCAAAAGAAACTGTTTCACAAGAAACAAAAGAGCAGATTATTCAAAAAATGAACAACCTGCTCTTTAACCACAAAATATTAATCCCTAGAAACTAGTTCAGAGCAAATTCTATCGTTGATTTTACATCTGCAGAAGACGAGCCTATATAAACTTTAAACATTCCAGGTTCTGCTACCCAGTCATGAATTGTTTCACTAAAGAATTTGAGTGCGTCTTTTCCTAGTTTAAACGAAACAACCTGTTCCTCCCCAGGAGCAAGTTCTATCTTCTGGAAAGCTTTCAACTCTTTTACAGGGCGAAGCACACTACACTTTTCATCTCCAACATAAAGCTGAACAACCTCTTTTCCTTTTACTTTTCCAATATTTTTCACTGGAATAGTAATGGTTATCTCCTCTGATCCTGAAATATTCTTTTTATCGGCAACAGCCTTTCCATATTTAAACTGAGTGTAACTTAATCCATATCCGAATGGGAAGAGGGCCGGAATCTTTTTCGTATCATGCCAGCGATAACCTACCAGAATATCTTCTTTGTACACCTCCTTAACTCCATCTCCAGGGTAAGAGATAGTGCCAAACGATTGTGCAGCGTTATCTGCTAGTTTAACTGGGAATGAAAAAGGAAGCTTTCCGCTTGGATTTACCTCTCCGGTAAGGACATTGGCAATCGCATTACCTGATTCAGAACCCAGATACCATGCCTGTACAATACCTGGCACACTCTTTATCCAAGGCATCTCAACTGCATTTCCGCTTAAAAGAACCACTACCATATTTTTATTTACTTTCAGCATATCGTTAATCAACTCACTTTGTCCGAAAGGAAGTGCTAATGATTTACGGTCGGTATTCTCGCAATCCTGGTAAGTGTTTTTATTTAATCCACCCACAAATATTACCAGATCAGCATCTGCAGCTTGTTTCACAGCTTCTGCATGAAGCGAGTCTGCATTTAATTCCGATTTCATTTCAAGATTATACACAGGTTTGCCAGAAGCATATCCCATTGTATACTTTATCTTATCGCCAAACTTCGCTTTTAAACCAGCCAAAGGAGAAACTTCTTTCTTCACTTTCAGTACTGATGAGCCTCCACCTTCCGTTAAACGACGGGTGGCATTCTCCCCTACGACCAAAATTGAGCGATACTTACTTCCATCCAACGGAAGAACGGCCTCTTTTTTCATATTGGTTTCGTTCTTCAGAAGAACAATACCCTCTTCTGCCACAGTACGCGCTACATTGTAATGTTCTTCGCTGGTATAAGATCCCCATGGCCGATTGTTATTCATCGCCGTACGGAAAATCAGTCGAAGGATACGACTTGCTTTATCGTCAATAGTACTCATAGGATAAGTACCATTCTGCAATCCTTTAAGATAAGCAGATGCTAAATAGTAATCATCATATGCAAAGCTCTTGCCTGAACTGAGCCCGTCAGTATATGTCCCCATTTCAATATCCAATCCATTAAGAGCTGCTTCTTTGGTATCATGCGCACCACCCCAGTCGGTAACCACACATCCGTCGAATTTCCATTCACCTTTCAGAATTTTATTCAGCAAAAGGTCGTTGTGGCAGGCATGGTGTCCGCGTACCATGTTATATGAGCCCATAATGCTCCAGCTTCCACCCTCTACAATGGCTGCTTTAAATGCAGGAAGATATATTTCATAAAGAGCACGGTCACTTAACTCCACATCAATTTTCTCGCGTCCAACCTCCTGATTATTCAAGGCGTAGTGTTTCACACAAGTTGATACACCATTAGATTGTACTCCTTTTACATAAGGAACCACCATGATAGAAGAAAGGTATGGATCTTCGCCCATATATTCAAAGTTACGACCATTAAGCGGAGTACGGTAAATATTCACACCTGGTCCCAACAATACGTCTTTTCTACGATAACGAGCTTCCTCCCCGATTGCTTTACCATAAATGGCTGACATTTTAGGATTCCAGGTAGCAGCCAGACAAGTTAATGCAGGGAAAGCCGTACAAGAATCATTCGTCCATTCAGCATTTCCCCAGCTGTCCCATAGTATTTCTTCACGAACCCCATGAGGACCGTCACTCATCCATAACTCAGGAATGCCCAAACGAGGCACTCCATGACTGCTGAATTTGGACTGAGCCGTACAGAGTTTTACTTTTTCTTCCAGCGTCATACGAGAAAGCGCATCCTTTACCCGAACTTCAACGGGTTGTTTCCCATCGAGATACGCAGGTATTTGCTGAGCCTTTAATGAAGCAGCCCCTAATGTCAGAGCTGCTACCGCATAAATAAATTTCATTTTCATCATCAGATTATTTTGATTATTTTGATATCTTTATCAACAATTCGTTGCTTTCGAGATCTTCAGAAGTAGCCTTCAAAGCAACCGTCCCTCTATTAACACCCGACTGTACCACTACCAGGCATTTCCCATAGAAAGCCTTACGAAAATTGGCTTTGAAACTTTCTTCACTTATCGGACTTCCGTTATCAACCCCGACAATTTTTCCTTCTCCCTGAAGATTAAAGTGAATCAAATTATCAGCATTAGGGCAAAGATTGCCATCTCTGTCCCTTACTTCTACTGTTACAAAACTGAGATCATTCCCATCAGCAGTGATTACATTCCTGTCCGCAGTCAGCTTAATTTTAGCGGGAGCACCAGCTGTTTTTATCTCTTTAGCAAGAACCACCTTGCCAGCCTTGCGGGAAACCACCCTGATTGTTCCGGGTACAAACTTCAGACGCCACATCACATGAAAGTCGTCTTTGCCTCTTGTCTTTATGCCTTGCGATTTTCCATTAAGAAAGAGTTCAACTTCATCAGCATGATTATAGTAAGCCCAAACATCAACAGTTTCATCCGCCTTCCAGTTCCAGTGAGGAAAAACATGAAGCACATCTTTGTCTGTCCATTCTGACTGATACATATAATAAACATCCTTTGGGAATCCGGCCAGATCTACAATCCCAAAATAAGAACTTCTTGCAGGCCAGTCGTAAGGAGTTGGCTCTCCAAGGTAATCAAATCCGGTCCAAATGTACATTCCACTGATAAAATCATTATTCTTCACGATTCTCCAGGAATCTTCATGAGTAGTTCCCCAGGGAACATGACAATTATCATACGAAGAACAGGAATAAGAATCATCACGGAAAGGAATATCCCAACGAACCGGCCATACATACATACTGTCGCTTGGTGCGCGATAATAACCACGAGTCATCAGTGCTGAAGTGGATTCAGTTACAATAAAAGGCTTACCGGGAAAATTCTTATATACATCTTTAAAATATGTTTCATGGTAATTAAAGCCAATAAGATCCAATGCTTTAGAACGGAAAAGGTGACTATTTGGATCAGGCTCATTGCAACCTGATGTAACCGGACGAGTTGAATCAAGCGCTTTAACCATATCGGCAAGCTTTAAAGTAAGCATTGAGTTTACACTCATGGAATCTCCCTTTTGTGTCAGCATTTTAGGATCTCGTTTAAAGTTAAGCAATAAATTAGCCGCCTGAATATCCAAAGTATCTGCACTTGCATCTGTCCACTGTTCCAGTACTTCATTGCCAATACTCCACATAAAGACGGAAGGGTGATTACGATCACGAAGAATATGATCGGTCAGATCGCGTTCGTGCCACTCATTAAAGTAGCGTGAATAGTCGTGTGCTGTTTTTTTCTTGCGCCACATATCAAACGATTCGTCCATCACGATAAAGCCCATACGGTCACACAGATTCAGTAATTCGGGAGCAGGAGGATTATGCGAACAGCGAATTCCATTACAGCCCATACTTTTCAGGATTTCCAGCTGACGTTCAATGGCACGCACATTCACCGCTGCACCCAGACAGCCCAGATCGTGATGCATACACACTCCCTTTATTTTTGTTGGAGCACCATTCAATATAAATCCTTTCTGAACATCAAACGTAAAACTGCGGATTCCCAGAGGCGTTTCATATTGATCGACTACTTTCCCGCCTACTCTCACTACGGAAACTATTTTATAGAGATAAGGGTTCTCCACAGTCCAGAGTTCAGGTCTCGAAAGATCAATGAATTGTTTTATCTGCTGAGTTTTTCCTGCTGTAATTTTCACCGCGGAAACAGATCCTTTCACTACTACACCCTTACTATTCAGAATCAGAGAACGGAGTTCTGCTGCAACGTCCGCCTTCAAATCATTTTTTACTTTTGTGACAAGTGCTACAGTAGCCTTTTCTTTAGACACATTCGGAGTGGTAACGAATGTGCCCCATTGATCTACATGCACAGGATCTGCAATCGTGAGCCACACATTCCGGTAGATACCACAACCTGAGTACCAGCGTGAGTTTGGTTGTTCATTATTATCCACTCGTACAGCTATTACATTTTTCTGTCCAAACTTTATAAAACGAGTCAGATCGTAGCGGAAAGAAATATAGCCATAAGGGCGTTTTCCCAGATAATGACCATTTATCCACACTTCCGAGTCCATGTATACTCCATCAAAGTCCACAAAAACTTTTTTACTTTTAATTTCCGGTTTTAACTTAAAAGATTTACGGTACCAGCCTACTCCACCCGGCAAAGCTCCACCGCCACAACCGGAAGGATTGTCTTTACTGAATTTCCCTTCAATAGCCCAGTCGTGAGGGAGGTTCACTCTTCGCCACAAGCTATCTTCAAATCCCAGAGAGAAAGCGTCCGGAACATCGCCCAGATGAAAGGTCCAGTTTTTATTGAAACTCGATACAACTCGGGAAGTCATGCCGTAGCATGAAACAGACAAAAGCATGACTAATGCAAAAGCTGACTGGAAAATCAAATTCTGTGTTTTCATCTTTTTAAAGTTAACTCGTTATTTTTTTATTCTCTTGTACAAAACAATTCATTCTTTTATTATGGAAGAATAAATTGTTTTGTACAAGAGAATATAATCCTTCGTATAAAATGTTTCTAATTATTCAGGTTACAATTTTATAACGAGCTTTTTCCCACTATATTTTATCTCCTTGCCTTTTGTTTTTAAATCAAATGGCTGAGAATGAGTTTTATCCACATATACCACATTAAAAGTACGCTCCTTCAACATCCCTTTGAATTCCCCTTTACGGTCACCGATAATCAAAGATTCTGAAGATTCATCGTAAGTAAATTCAATGGTGGCGTATCTTTCTTTTTCATAATTATAATTATCACCCTCATCTTCATACAAGGTAAAGGAACCATTTTGTCCTCCATATATATATAAGGCAATATGATCGGCCGGTTTTTCACTTGTATACTGAATATCAGGTCCATAAGGAATAATTGCTCCTTCTCTTACAAAAAGAGGCATTCGTTCATAAGGGGCATTCACGTTCTGTGTCTGTCCGCCACGAACATATTCTCCGGTATAGAAGTCATACCATCCCGTCGTCTCCGGGAAATACACTTTCCGGGAACGTGCCTCATATTTATATACCGGACAAACCATCAATGAAGGTCCAAACATATACTGATCACTTATATTGTTTACGTTGGTATCCTTTCCAAAATCCATTACCAAAGCACGCATAATGGTGTAATCCTTGAAATAAGTCATCCCGGCCAAGGAGTAAATGTAAGGCATCATATTATAACGAAGCTTTGTGTAATATACAATTGACTTATATGCTGGATGATTTTCCGGAGCAAGATTAAAGACTTCACGGAACGGGAACTCTCCATGTGCACGAAACAATGGTGCAAATGCGCCAAACTGATACCAGCGTGCGTTAAGTTCACGCCATTCCTTCAAGTCTGCATTTTCTTTTCCAGTCTCATCAAATTCATGCTGTCCATTTGCATATCTTTTTTCTGTACAGAACCCACCAATATCCATTGTCCAGTAAGGTATTCCGGACATTGAAAAATTAAGCCCTGCTGGTATTTGTGCTTTCATATCTTCCCAACGAGTACCGATATCTCCACTCCATGTTGCAGTAGAATAGCGTTGCAATCCGGCAAATCCTGAACGGGTTAAGAGAAATACACGTTTATCCGGGTCCACCCCACGCTGACCTTCATAAATAGCTTTAGCATTCATCAATGCATAAGTATTAAAGTATTTAGTAGAAGAACCTAAAACTGTTGGGCCACACAGTTTCTTCCGGTAAGCCATATCATTATTAGAGTATACATCAGGTTCAGAAGCATCCATCCACCAAGCATCAATTCCCTTGGAATAAAGCTTTTCATTCATCTGTTTCCAGAAGAGTTTACGCGCATCTGCAGAATATGCATCATAAAAAGAGCCTACATATCCTTTTCCAACCCAATCGAGTACACTATCCTTCACAGCTTGTTGATACATCCATCCATTCTTGTCGAATTCTTTATAATGATCCGTTGTTACATAGAATTTTGGCCAGACAGAGATCATGATCTTTGCATTCATCTGATGAATGGAATCAATCATAGCCTTTGCATCAGGGAAACGTTTCAAATCAAAATCATGACTACCCCACTCTGTTTCCGGCCAATAAAACCAGTCAAGTATAATATTATCAATCGGGATCTGACGTCTGCGGAACTCTTTCAATGCACCCAGCAATTCACTCTGAGTTTTATAACGTTGACGACTTTGCCAGTAACCCATTGCCCATTTAGGCATAATCTGTGATTTCCCTGTAAGTGTTCGATAACCACTGATTACTTCATCCATATTATTACCCTTGATAAAATAATAATTAATCTCATTACCCATCTCACTATAGAGAGACAATTTCTTTTGTTCGCTATCAGGAACCGGACTAAAAGCTTTCAAGGCCAGATAAGAAACTGCACCATCAGGTTTCCATTCAATCCGGATAGGTACGCGCTTACCTTTTTCAAAATTTGCACTAAACTTATAACAGTTAGGATTCCAGGCAGTACGCCAGCGTTCAGGTACAACTTTTACATTGTTAATATAGACTTCCGTATAACCAGCATAGTACAACCAGAAACGATAAACTCCGCTTTGGTCTGCTTCAAGTTCTCCTGTATAGGTAACATTGGAGCCATCAAGCGGGAAATTCTGCGGCAGATTTTTAATCGTCTTCAAATCTTCGTAATCGATAGCCGACTCTGTACGTATCACTGTAGATTTGCCACTTCTTACCCCAGGAACATAAGTAGCGGTTAAACCTCCTTCTTTTCCATCAGCATCATAAAGTCTGAACTGATTTAACTGAGCATATTCACGATTATCGCCAAATTTACTATAAGAATAGTTATCCCATAATATCCCATAATTTTTATTCGACAGAACAAAAGGGACAGTCACTTTTGTATTATACTGAAACAAGTCCTCATTTTTCCCTTTATAATTAAATTCATCTGACTGATGCTGACCTAATCCATAAAAAGCTTCATCATCCGGAGATTCAAAAACCTGACGCATGGTGTATCCCCTGGTACCTTCAACCTCTATTGGATTAAAGGATTTACCTCCACCCTTATTCTCACGAAGAATAGAGTTTCCCTTAGTATCAGTAAAACTTACTTCTCCCGTTTTCAGATTAACTAAAGCTTTTAAAGAGGAGGTAGAAAGTACAACAGCATTATTCTTATTTTCCACTGAAAAAGAGACCTTATTGTATTTATGAGGAACTATTATCAGACTATTTTCTTCTGAAAATTTATTTTCGGGAGTGGCCGATACATGAATCACCTTGTCATTCATTACCTGCAACCTGACCATTCTCACATCTGTATTCTGTCTCTGTCTTAGGTTTACAATAATTCCATCTGTTGTTTTTTCATATCCGGGTTTTGCACAAGACATAAACAACAAAGCTGCCAGCAAATAAATCGATATCTTTTTCATCATTTACTTAATATTTTATTCGTTTGTATCAATGTTGTAAAATTAATGCATTTTAAATTAACATACCAATGCTTATGTTTTCGTAACATGTGCTTTTTGATAGGTAGAGGTATCAGTTTGTTTCTTCATGGGGTACCATTTGTTACATTGACAAACACAAGGACTAAAGTTTCTTAATTTCACCCACAGTTTTACATTAATATATTTGGGTATACGGAAGAATTTGACTTTATTTGCAGATACAAATATTTTAAATAGATCAAAACATGATAAACACTTCAGAGACTAAAAAGAACCTATCAGGCCTTAAACGAGAGGATTTTCAAAAGACAATAAACGGTAAATCAACAGATTTATTCATTATAAAGAATAACAATGGCATGGAAATAGCAGTTACTAACTACGGTGCTGCAACACTAGCCATTATGGCTCCGGATAAAAACGGAAACTACTCAAATGTTATTCTGGGACACGACAGTATTGAAAGCGTAATAAACAGTCCGGAACCATTTTTAAGCACAACAATCGGACGCTACGGAAACAGAATTGCCAAAGGTAAATTCACATTATGCGGTGTTGAATATACACTTGCCACCAATAACGGACCTAATTCACTGCACGGAGGTCCAACAGGATTTCATACTGTAGTATGGGATGCTGAACAAAAAGATGATCAGACTGTAGAATTTAAATATACAGCCCAGGATGGTGAAGAAGGATTCCCAGGAAAACTGGATGTTGTGATGACTTATTCATTGACAGATGCAAATGAGTTCTTAATAAGTTACAAAGCAACCACAGATAAAACTACCATTGTTAATCTTACCAATCACGGCTTCTTTAATCTTGCCGGCATAGCCAACCCCACTCCTACTGTTCTGAACAACATTCTTACAATAAACGCAGATCACTATACTCCTATTGATGATGTATGCATTCCTTTTGGAGAAATAGCCAAAGTAGAAGGAACACCATTGGATTTCAGAACTCCGCATGTTGTGGGTGATCGTATTAACGACAAACATCAGCAAATTGAAAACGGAGCAGGATATGACCATTGCTTTGTACTTAACAAAAAAGAAGCCGGCGAACTTAGCTTTGCAGTGAAATGTGTTGAGCCAAACAGCGGACGTTTCATGGAAGTATATACCACAGAAGCGGGAGTACAGCTTTATTCAGGAAACTGGCTAAATGGTTTCAGTGGAGCACATGGAGCTACTTTCCCTGCCAGAAGTGCAATATGTTTCGAAGCACAATGTTTCCCTGATACCCCCAACAATCCTCATTTTCCGTCTGCAGTTCTGCGTCCAGGAGAAGAATATACGCAAGTTACTATTTACAAGTTCGGCGTTGAAAAATGACCTATTTAAACACATTTAATCATATAACTAACATTAAAAAAGAACATGTCTAAACAAAAAAATTACGCATTGCCTATTGCAATGATGTTTGCACTTTTTGCAATGGTTTCTTTTGTAACCGGGCTTACTAATCCGCTTGGAATAATCGTAAAACATCAGTTTGATGCGCCTAACTGGATGACTCAATTAGGTAATGCAGCTAACTTTATAGCATACGCCTTCATGGGAATACCTGCCGGTATGATGCTGAAAAAAATCGGTTATAAGAAAACAGCTCTTGCTGGTATTGCAGTCGGTTTCATTGGCGTAGGTATCCAATTTCTATCAGGACAGGTAAGCAGTTTCGGAGTTTATCTGACTGGTGCATTTATTTCAGGTTTCTCAATGTGTATATTGAATACAGTGGTTAACCCAATGCTTAACACATTAGGTGGCGGCGGTAAAAAAGGTAACCAGTTAATCCAGTTTGGTGGATGTGGAAACTCTATCTCTGCAACCATCGTTCCTATCCTTGTAGGTTACCTGATCGGTGATGTAGCACATGCAAAAATCAGCAACGCTGCACCAGCATTGTTCATCGCTATGGGTATTTTTGCTTTGGCATTCTTCGTATTGGCAATCATGGAAATCCCTGAACCACACAGAGGAACTGTTACTGAAAAGAAAGAAAAAGATACTCACAGTGCATTATCGTTCCGTCACTTCTTATTAGGAACTGTGGCAATCTTTGTTTATGTAGGTGTTGAAGTTGGTATCCCTAACTTCGTAAACTTATTCCTAACTACAGCAAAAGATGCTGAAGGGGCTACGGGTATTGGTATTGATGCAGCTATGGCTGGTTCAATCTGCGGTACATATTGGTTCTTAATGATGATTGGCCGTTTCGTAGGTGGAGCTGTCGGAGCTAAGTTTTCTAGTAAAACACAGCTTACTTTTGTAAGTTCAATTGCTTTAATATTCTTGTTAATCGGAATGTTTGCTCCTACTGACGTAATTGTTTCTATGCCGGTATTTAAGTCAGATATCAGTTTCGGTATCAGCCCTGTACCTGTAGGTGTTATGTTCTTTATCCTTTGCGGTTTCTGTACTTCAATTATGTGGGGTGGAATCTTCAACCTGGCTGTAGAAGGAATCGGTAAATATACTGCTATGGGATCCGGTCTGTTCATGGTAATGGTTTGCGGTGGAGGAATCCTGCCATTGCTTCAAGGAGCCCTGGCTGATATCACCAGCAGTTACCTGATGAGTTTCTGGATCGTATTTGCAGGTGTAGCTTATATCTTCTATTATGCATTGATTGGCTGCAAGAATGTAAACAAAGATATTCCAGTGGAATAATATTATAAATCTAAAAAAAATATATAAACACTAATTATGGAAATTGAATATGTAAGAAGTCGCTTTGCAAAGCACTTTGATGGAGCTGTAGGCTCTGTATATGCATCTCCGGGACGTATTAACCTAATCGGAGAACACACTGATTATAATGGAGGTTTCGTATTTCCGGGAGCTATTGACAAGGGAATGATGGCCGAAATCAAAATCAATGGAACAGATAAAGTAAGAGCTTACTCTATTGACTTGAAAGATTACGTTGAATTTGGATTGAACGAAGAAGATGCACCACACGCAAGCTGGGCTAGATACATCTTCGGAGTTTGCCGTGAAATCATTAAAAGAGGCGGTAAAATACAGGGCTTTGATACAGCCTTTGCAGGAGATGTGCCTCTGGGAGCCGGAATGTCTTCATCAGCAGCATTGGAAAGCACTTACGCTTTTGCTTTGAACGAAATGTTCAGCTGCGGCATCGATAAATTCGAATTAGCTAAGATTGGTCAGGCAACAGAACATAACTACTGCGGTGTTAATTGTGGTATTATGGACCAATTTGCATCTGTATTTGGTAAAGCAGGTAGCTTGATTCGTCTGGACTGCCGTTCTTTGGAATACAAATACTATCCATTCAACCCAACCGGATACAAAGTTGTATTGCTTGACTCCGTAGTAAAGCATGAACTAGCTTCATCTGCTTACAACAAACGCCGTCATTCTTGCGAAACTGTTGTTGCAGCTATCAAGAAGAACCATCCGGAAGTAGAATTCCTTCGCGATTGCACAATGGAAATGCTTCAGGCTGTAAAGGCTGATGTAACTGAAGAAGACTACATGCGTGCCGAGTATGTAATTGAAGAGATTCAACGCGTACTTGATGTTTGTGATGCTTTGGAAAAAGGAGATTACGAAACTGTAGGAGAAAAGATGTATGGCACACACCACGGTATGAGTAAACTCTATGAAGTAAGTTGTGAAGAACTGGATTTCCTGAATGACTGCGCTAAGAAAAACGGTGTGACTGGTTCACGCGTTATGGGTGGCGGATTCGGTGGATGTACCATCAACCTGGTTAAGGAAGAACTGTATGACGCATTCATTGCTGACGCTAAAGAATCTTTCAAAGCTAAGTTTGGCAGAAGTCCTAAAGTTTACGATGTGGTTATCAGCGATGGTTCCCGCAAGTTAGCTTAATTAAACTAATTTCTATATAAAGTGCAGTATTCACCACGAATATTGCACTTTTTTTATGCCGCAAACGTCAGATAAGTGTTTTTTAGACACTTTTTATCTTATTTATGCTCAACAACATATATAAAAAGAAACATCGTAAACTTTTAAGTGTTACTTTTACACCAAAATAGATAAATGGACATTATTAATATGCACCTTAATTATTGAAAGACATGAAAAAATTATTTTTGATTTGCAGTATTATGGCAGGCATACTCACCTCATGTAGTAACCAGCAAAAAGAACTAACCCTTTCAGGATTGAATCCAAACAATTTTCAGACTAAAGTAAATGGAAAACAAACAGGCCTGTATGTATTAAAGAACAAGGCAGGAATGGAAGTGTGCATTACTAACTTCGGCGGACGAATTGTTTCTATTATGGTTCCGGACAAAAACGGAAAAATGCAGGATGTAGTACTTGGCTTTGACAGCATCAATAACTACGTTAATATTCCGAGTGATTTCGGAGCTTCAATCGGTCGTTATGCAAACCGGATCAACAAAGGTAAATTTGTACTCGATGGAAAAACCATTCAGCTGCCAACAAACAACTTTGGGCATTGCCTGCATGGAGGTCCAAAAGGATGGCAGTATCAGGTATATGAAGCTAAAAAGATTAATGACACTACATTAGAACTCATAATGAACTCTCCCGACGGAGATTCCAATTTCCCGGGAAATGTTGTAGCCAAGGTTACTTACAAGTTGACAGATGATAATGCCATTGATATTAACTATGAAGCTACAACTGATAAAAAGACGATTATCAATATGACTAATCACTCTTACTTTAACTTATCAGGAGATCCTTCCAAAGAAGCAACAGATCACATGCTTTATGTCAATGCAGACCAGTTCACCCCTGTAGACAGTACTTTTATGACAACAGGAGAAATACTTAAGGTTAAAGGCACCCCAATGGACTTCACTGCCTCAAAACAAATTGGAAAAGAAATCAATGATTCAAGTTTCATCCAACTAAAATATGGAAACGGATACGATCACAACTGGGTACTGAACACTAAAAACGATATAAAGGCAGTGGCAGCAACTCTTTATTCACCAGTGAGCGGCATCCAATTGGATGTTTATACAAACGAACCTGGTATTCAGGTGTATACCGGCAATTTCCTGAATGGAACAGTAAAAGGCAAAAAGAACATTGCTTACAACAAACGGGCTTCTGTTTGTCTGGAAACACAACACTATCCTGACAGCCCCAACAAAGCAAGCTGGCCATCAACAACCCTTGAACCGGGAAAGACCTATAACAGTCATTGCATTTTCAAATTCTCAGTAAAAAAATAATAAAAAACACAGCGTTCTGGAAAAAGATATGAATTCCTTTTATAAAAGCAAAGATCGATTTTATGTAGCAGTAGACTGTATCATATTTGGTTTTCGTGAAGGTGAACTAAAGCTACTATTACTTAAGCGAGATTTTGAACCAGCAAAAGGAGAATGGTCTCTTATGGGTGGATTCCTGAAAAATAACGAGAGCATCGACGAAGCAGCCAGCAGAGTTCTGCGTGACTTGACCGGGTTAGAGAAAGTCTATATGGAACAAGTAGGCGTTTTTGGAGAAGTAAATCGTGATCCGGGAGAAAGGGTTTTATCAGCGGCTTATTATGCACTGATTAACATCAATGAAAATGACCACGAAATAGTGCAAAAGCACAATGCCTATTGGGTGAAAATAGACGAGCTTCCTCCACTTATTTTCGACCATCAGGATATGGTTACCAAAGCCCGCGACATCATGAGGAGAAAAGCATCCATTGAACCAATAGGTTTTAATCTTTTGCCTGAATTATTCACACTTACGCAATTGCAGCAACTATACGAAGCCATTTATGGAGAGCCGGTGGATAAACGTAATTTCCGTAAACGAATAGCGGATATGGACTATATTGAAAAAACAGATAAAATAGATAAATCAGGATCTAAACGTGGAGCGTTCTTGTATAAGTTTAATAATAAGAGCTACAAAAAAGATCCAAAATTTAAGTTGTAATAGAAATATGTTAGAAGCATTAAAAGAAAAAGTATTCCATGCCAATCTCGATTTAGTAAAACATGGATTGGTAATATTTACCTGGGGTAATGTAAGTGCCATTGATCGCGAAAGCGGATTAGTGGTAATAAAACCATCCGGCGTATCTTATGATGAGATGAAAGCAGAAGATATGGTAGTAGTTAACCTGGACGGGAAAGTGATAGAAGGAAAATTAAAACCATCATCAGACACTCCCACCCACCTGGTTCTATACAAAGCTTTTCCGGAAATCGGCGGCGTAGTACATACTCACTCTACATATGCAACAGCATGGGCACAGGCCGGACTGGACATTCCAAGCATAGGAACTACTCATGCCGATTATTTCAGTGATGCCATACCTTGCACAGCAGATATGACTCAGGCAGAAGTAGAAGGTGAATACGAAAAGGAAACAGGCAATGTTATCGTTGCACGGTTTGCAGGACTCAATCCTAATTATATTCCCGGTGTTCTGGTAAAGAATCACGGACCTTTTTCGTGGGGAAAGAATGCAGACGAGGCTGTTCACAATGCCGTGGTAATGGAGCAGGTAGCCAAAATGGCTTCCATCGCTTTTTCAGCTAATCCTAACCTGACCATGAACCCGCATTTAATTAAAAAACATTTTTACCGTAAACATGGCCCAAATGCATATTACGGACAATAGATCAATAAATTAACACATTAACTCTTAAAATTTATAATTATGGCATTTCAAGATTTTGAAGTATGGTTTGTCACAGGAGCTCAGCTTCTGTACGGAGGCGACGCAGTAATCGCAGTTGACGCACACTCTAACGAAATTGTTAAAGGATTGAACCAATCAGGAAATCTTCCTGTAAAAGTGGTATATAAAGGAACTGTTAACTCTGCAGCTGAGGTTACATCTACTTTCAGAGCAGCGAACAATGATGCTAAATGTATCGGTATCATCACCTGGATGCATACTTTCTCTCCTGCAAAAATGTGGATTCACGGATTACAGGAATTAAAGAAACCTCTTCTTCACTTCCACACACAATTCAACAAAGAAATTCCATGGAACGAAATGGACATGGACTTCATGAACCTGAACCAGTCTGCTCACGGAGACCGTGAATTTGGCTTCATGGTTTCTCGTATGCGTAAAAACCGCAAAGTTGTTGTTGGTCACTGGCAAGATGCAAAAGCACATGCAAAGATTGCAGTCTGGATGCGTGTTGCTGCAGCATGGGCTGATGCTCAGGATATGCTGATTATCCGTTTCGGTGACAACATGAACAATGTTGCTGTAACAGATGGCGACAAGGTAGAAGCTGAACTTCGTCTTGGTTACCATGTTGATTACTATCCTATCGGCGACCTTGTAGCAGTTCAGGATACAGTAACCGATGCTGAAATTGCAGAACTGGTTAAGACATACGAAAAAGAATATACATTAGCTGATAATGTAAAAGAAGGTGGAAAAGATCGCAAACAAGTTGTTGAAGCAGCTCGTGGAGAACTTGCCCTTCGCAAATTCTTAACAGCAAAAGGCGCTAAAGGATTCACAACAAACTTCGATGCATTGCACGGAATGAACCAACTTCCAGGTCTTGCTTCTCAACGTTTAATGGCCGAAGGTTATGGTTTCGGAGCTGAAGGCGACTGGAAAACAGCAGCATTATACCGCACCATGTGGTTCATGGGCCAGGGATTAGAAGGTGGAGCTTCCTTCCTTGAAGATTACACTCTAAACTTCGACGGAGAAAAGAGCGCTATTCTTCAGGCACATATGCTGGAAGTTTGTCCTCTTATTGCTGATGCAAAACCAAAACTTGAAGTTCATCCATTAGGTATCGGTGGCAAAGCAGATCCTGCTCGTCTGGTATTCACTACTCACGAAGGAACCGGAGTTGCTGCTACAGTAGTAGATATGGGTAACCGCTTCCGTATGATTGTAAATCAGGTAGATGTTATCAAATCTAAACCACTTCCTAAACTTCCTGTTGCTTCTGCACTCTGGATTCCTCAGCCAAGTTTTGAAGTAGGTGCTGCAGCATGGATCCTTGCAGGTGGAACACACCACACAAGCTTCTCTTTCGCTCTTACTCAGGAATATCTGGAAGACTACGCTGAAATGGCAGGTATTGAAATGATTGTTATCGATAAGGATACCACTATCAGCAACTTCAAGAAAGAGCTACGCACAAATGATGTTTATTATATGCTAAATAAAGCTTTGATGTAATTATGGCAAATAAATATGTAATCGGTTTAGACTACGGTAGCGACTCTGCACGTGCTGTCATTGTAAATGCACTGACTGGTGAAGAAATAGCTACATCTGTAAAATACTATCCTCGCTGGAAAGCGGGGAAGTATTGCAATCCTTCCAAAAATCAATATCGTCAGCATCCATTAGATTATATCGAAGTTTTGGAAGCTACCGTAAAGGAATCATTGGCAAAATGTCCGGCTGGAACAGCTGAGAATGTTGTAGGTATTGCTTTTGATACCACTGGTAGCACCCCTGTATTTACTGATAAAGCAGGTGTTCCATTATCACTTCATCCTGAATTTGCTGAAAATCCCAACGCAATGTTTGTATTGTGGAAAGACCATACTGCAATCAATGAAGCAGCAGAGATCAATGAACTTTGCGCAAAATGGGATATAGATTACTCGGCTTACGAAGGAGGAATCTATTCATCAGAATGGTTCTGGGCAAAGGCTCTTCATGTGCTTCGCGAAGATGAAGCGGTACGCAATGCTGCTTACTCAATTGTTGAGCACTGCGAATGGATGCCTGCAATTCTTACAGGAGTATCAAAATCATCTGATATTGTGCGGAGCCGTTGTGCCTGCGGACACAAAGCTATGTGGAGCGAAGTGTGGGGCGGACTTCCTTCAGAGGAATTCCTTGTTGCACTTGACCCTGTATTAGCCGGATTAAGAGAAAGACTATTCACAGACACCTATACAGCAGACAAAGTGGTGGGTAATCTGACTGAAGAATGGGCATCCAGACTTGGTTTGACAACCAATGTAGTTGTTGCAGGCGGAGCCTTCGACTGCCACATGGGAGCTGTAGGTGCCGGTGTTACCCCTAAGACCATCGTTCGTGTAATTGGTACTTCTACCTGCGACATCATGGTTTCTTCCTATGAAGAAATGGGTGATAAACTGGTAAATGGTATTTGCGGACAAGTTGACGGTTCTGTGATCCCGGGATATGTAGGTCTTGAAGCCGGACAGTCAGCTTTCGGAGATATTTATGCATGGTTTAAAAGAGTATTGGAATTCCCAATCAGACAAATCATCGGAACCACATCCCTTTTGGATGAAGCAACCAAAGAAAAGCTGGTTGAAGAAGCTTGCGACAAAATCATACCTGCTCTGACAAAAGAAGCAGAGTTAATTCCACTCAGTGAAAGCACACTTATTGCTACCGACTGGATGAATGGCCGTCGTACACCGGATGCCAATCAGTTACTTCACGGAACAATAGCCGGACTTACATTAGGAAGCACTGCTCCTCTTATTTTCCGTGCATTGGTAGAAGCCACAGCCTTTGGTTCAAAAGCCATTGTAGACCGTTTTATTGAAAATGATATTGAGATCAACCAGGTAATCGCAATCGGAGGAATATCCCTGAAATCCCCATTTGTAATGCAAACCCTGTCTAATGTTTTAGGAATGCCAATCAAGGTAGCCAAATCAGAGCAGGCTTGTGCCCTCGGAGCATCCATGTTTGCAGCAGTAGCTGCCGGCGTACATACAAAGGTAGAAGATGCACAAAAAGCTATGGGCAAAGGATTCGCATCAGAATATTATCCAGATGAGGAAGCTCACAAGATCTATCTTTCATTATACGAGAAGTATACGAAGCTAGGAGGTTTTACAGAGAAAGAACTTTTATAATAAACATTTGAAAATTATATAACTAATATTATGGGATTATTAGATTGGATTATTATTTCATTATTTGTTATAGCCCTTATCGGTATTTGCGTTTGGGTTATGAGAAATAAAACAGGCAACACCAGCGATTTCTTCCTTTCAGGACGTAGTGAAACCTGGATCACTGTCGGTGCTGCAATCTTTGCTGCCAATATCGGTTCAGAACACCTGGTTGGTTTAGCCGGAGCCGGAGCAGAAAGCGGTATGGCTATGGCACACTGGGAAATGCAAGGCTGGATGATTCTTATCCTTGGATGGGTTTTCGTTCCGTTTTATGCACACAGTAAGGTATTTACCATGCCTGAATTCTTATCAAGACGATTTAACCGAAACGCAAGTTCAACCTTGTCCATTATCACTCTTATCAGTTACATTCTTACCAAGGTATCTGTAACAGCTTACACCGGAGGTATCTTTCTACAGACCATTCTTGGAATAGATTTCTGGTACGGAGCCATCGGCCTTGTTCTTCTTACTGGTATATTCAGTGTATTGGGAGGTATGAAGGGAATCATGGTGATTTCTGTTGTACAAACTCCTATCCTGATTGTAGGTTCCCTGACTATCTTAGCTCTGGGTCTGCTGAAAATCGGTGGAGGCGGTATTCTTGAAGGATGGAACCAAACATTGCAATACATTGGTGAAAACCGTCACCTAATTCACTCTGACCCTTCGGATCCTTTATTTGCTAAGTTCCCGGGGGTAGGAGTAATCTTTGGTGCAGCTATTATCGGATTCTGGTACTGGTGTACTGACCAACACATTGTACAACGAGTTCTTGCTGCAAAAGATTTAAAGAATGCACGTAGAGGTACCATTTTTGCAGGTTTCTTAAAAATATTACCTGTATTTATGTTCCTTATCCCTGGTATGATTGCTGCAGCATTAAAAGCTAAAGGAGTCGACGGATTTAATTTCGACAGCAATGACAAAGCATTTGGTAGTATGGTTCTTAATCTATTGCCAATGGGTATCAAAGGACTTGTTACTGTAGGTTTTATTGCTGCATTGGTAACATCTTTGGCTGCTCACTTTAATTCATCTGCAACCCTGTTTACTATTGACTTCTATAAACCAAAACATCCAAAAGCAAGCGAAAAACGCCTTGTATGGGTAGGACGTTTAGCAACTATCACAGTAGTATTCTTAGGATTGATCTGGATTCCTATCATGAGAGGTTTGGGTAGCGTTCTTTATGAATACCTTCAGAATGTACAATCACTTATTGCACCGGCTATTGCTGCTGTATTCGTACTTGGAGTATTCAACAAGAGAATCACTCCAAAGGCTGGAGAATGGGGATTATTGGTTGGATTTATTGTAGGTATGATGCGCCTGTGTCTGTTGGTATTCTCCAGCAGTATACCTGCAGATAGCTTCCTTGGACAAATTGTAGCAATTAACTGGTTATACTTCTGTATCTTCCTGTTCGTGTTCACCATGTGCGTTATGTTCATCATCAGTTACTTCACACCGAAGGCTACTGAAGATCAACTAAAAGGTATCACTTACTTCACTCAAGGATCTGAACAACTTGCTGAGACACGTGCAAGCTGGAGCACTATTGATATTATCACATCAATAGCTGTGGTTGGTATCTGCGTAGCATTTTATATCTATTTCTGGTAATCAGATAGATTGAAAAATTTTTAAAAGAGACTATTTCAAAATTGATTTTATAATACAATAAGTAAAATTATTTCGAAATAGTCTCTTTCTTTTTTTGTCTAAAATTGCACTGATTATAATAAAAAAACACTCTTTTCTAACAGATAATTAGTAACAAACTATTATCTTTGCAAAAAACTTAATGAATCTATAGTTATGAACGATAGTAAACTAATGAACCGCGCAGCAAATAATGTGCGTATTTTAGCAGCTTCTATGGTAGAAAAAGCAAATTCCGGACACCCGGGAGGTGCCATGGGAGGTGCAGACTTTATAAACGTACTTTTCTC
>Ga0268357_100334_pt1 | contig 64635 bp, 55 predicted proteins | sample BioMet10_FD_192466 | JGI IMG/M metagenome (GOLD analysis project Ga0268357, IMG submission 192466) | Sewage microbial communities from Oakland, California, United States - Biofuel 10 (Illumina Assembly) | ecosystem: Engineered > Wastewater > Sewage > Unclassified | place: USA: California... | reverse complement strand
GACTCAAGGAGAAAACGATAATCCTCTCAATCTAATAAAACAATTATCTCTCATTAATGGAGATAAATAAAGAAAAAGGTTTATAGGTTTCCCTAATAAATAACCTAAATACATTATACAAGGAGAAACATCAATGGATATACTAGCTCTTATATCTAAAGTTGTCACAGCTATTAGCAAAGGAGTCGCTATAGTAGATGCTGTAATTAAAATTATAGCTGAAGAAGGAATCGAAATAGAAAAACTATGGGATTCCGATAAAGAATAACATTTTAGGGCAAGAGTATCTATAGTTACACTTGCTCTATTGGCTGTTTTTTTTAATTATTTTTGTTATAATCAAGAATTGTGTTTATTTCTATCATGGCAAAGGCAGTACCTATAAATTCTCGGTTGAAAAGCACTTCCCTTCTTTTTATGGTACAAAATGTCTAATAATCTCATGAATTGGGTTAGGTAAATAATCAATTCCCCAATTTATTGGTATTGTTACTGGGTTCACGCCTATTTTTTTTATCTTTTCCAATAAGATATCAAACCTTTTTTCCCCTTCTGAAAAGGACCTTCTGGCTTTTGGAATACTTCTTTTCTCATTAACAAATTCAAGTAGTTTTATCATTTCTTCTTTAGTCTTTTTTCGTACTGACCCATTTTCATTTACTTTTTTTCTAGCTAATTTTAGAGTATGATAATCCTCCAGGCCCATTGTTCTTTCTAAATAATACACTAATATATCCTCAGCTATTTCATTCGTAGCAATATCAAAAAACGTCTTATTCTTTAGCTTATATAGCTTTCTTATATTATCTACTTTTTGAGACATGCATTGTATTTCAAATCTAAGAATTCCTTTTGCTTTTGAAATATCCATATCCTTGAAATACTCATCTTCTTTCATTTGATCATATTTTGAGTAGATGTTTATTATTACGGATTTAGATTTACCTGTAAGATAAAATGAATGTTTTGGCATTACTTTCCTTTTAGCCTTAGAATCATACTTTAGAAATGGTTGAAATTTATTAGGAATATCTGATCTTATAATAAGTTCCATCATCTTCAAATAATGTTCGTGAAAAATATTTACGCTATAATCTACACGTTTAACAGTATATTTTTCTAGAAGATCAAAAATAAATTTTGGTGCATATTTATCCAACCTATTATATTCAACCCTCAGTTCCTTCATAATTTTCTTAAATGTTTTGTTAATATTTATCAAATTCTCTTGACTGGAAACCTCAATAAATTCCCCTGGTATTTGCAACCTTTTAGGATTTAACTCAATTTGAATTTTACGATATGTGATATCATTACCAAGATATTTCTTTCTAAGTGTTATAGTGATGCCATTATAAGTAAAACACTTATATATCTTGACATCGTCATTTTGGGGATTGTCGTTAAAATATGTTGTTCCAAGTTTCTTAGACAAAGTCTTCAATGCTCTATCTAAATAATAATATTCCGTATGACTTATTTTTCGGAATAGCTCCAATGTATGAACCATATAAAACACCTCACTAATTTTTTTGATTAGTGAGGTGTTAAACGCAATTTTGTTTTTTATAATTATATATATAAGACTAAGAAAGTCTATATAGAAAACTATTTCAAAAGGATCAATACATTTAATTATACTAATATATATATATGGATTTTTACTAGCTTTGCGGTTTAAATTTACTACTCAAAATTCCCCATTAACAGAAATTTATATATATTAGTGGTATACAACATTCAAATTAAATTGTAAAAAACACCTATAACTTGTGGGAATACTGTTTTAGATAGAAAAATAAATTACCAAACAAAATCGTTGATACCACTTAGTTACCCGTGTTACCACATTTACCATAAATCAATTTGTACTATTCTTATTAGGTTCTATTTGAACAATCTTATCCTTATAGATATATATTTTTCTATCATTATTACCTTTATTTATATCATATCTTATCCTACCATCTGATTCAATTTGTCTATCAATGATTTTATTTTCATACAATAATTGGTGCATATCTTTATTGCTGATACAATCTCCACTTTTTTTAACATAATCTTGTAAGTATTTATTTGTTTCTCTATATTTGAGAATATAATATTCTTTATCCTGCCAACCAAAACTTTCATTTTCGTCTTTTGAATATTCATCATAGTTCTGACTAATTTTTGAGCTCTCAATTAGATTTTTTAAACACTCTAAAAGGGATGTTATCATTTTATCTTCTATACATGGATTGCTATCCTTTTTTATTGTAATATAAAGCAAATTTAAAATCTCAACTCCTGATTTAATAAAATTATCTTCTTCAATTTCACTTGAAAAATTTTTAATATTATACCCATAAGCAGCAATAAACTTATATGCTATTTTTAACCAAGATATTTTTCTAATCTCATTAATATCACTATTAGGAACTTTCTTAGAAGTATTATCTAACATTTTCATATATCTTTTTTTGAAATTTACCACATTTCTATCTTCAATATGTTTTTTCATATCATCAATAAAATTAATATAAAAATTTGAAAAAATATTGAGGCTCTCTCTGCACTTTATTAAAATATCTTCTGCAACAACCTTATTTGTTATGTCCAAGTTCAATATGGAGTTTGATTCTATATAGCTATTACTTAAAAAAATTACTCCAACGGCAATTTCCTTTTTATTAGACAATCCAATAATTTTCCGAACTTTTTCTATATGCTCCTTTTTACTTGAATCTATTCCAGTAACAAACACCACGCAATCTCTCATTATAGATAATTTTTCAACAATTTCTTTCTCCTCTTGTTCAATCTTCAGATGATATTCATAATCTAACTTTTGTAAAACATCAGTTTTTCTATAAATATTAGAGAAAATATTAGCTACTTCAACATTACTAATTTGATCATTAATACCAAATATATTCAAGTAAGTATCAGGAGTGAGATTTTGACTTTTTATAAAAGTTAAGTTAGAAGATAATATACAATATGATAAGAGTGGCAATGTTATCGTCTTATCTAAAACATCAAGCATATTAATGGTTTCCTTAAATCCTATAATGCTACTTTCTGTTTCATCCATACTAAGCCCTACCGTTTTGATCTTGTACTTTGATTCAAGCTCTTCCATATAAAAAATATCTTTCTTCTTATTATTGCAGGAACTTGGTACATAATGCCATTCAGCATTGCCTTTTACCCACCCAATACAGTCTGTATATACCTTTTTATCTGTTTCACTTAATATTTTACAAGATAGTCTTATAGTATTTTTAAGTATATTATATTTTTTTTCGTCATAGAGCAAATAATAATCTTTTAAATATTTTTTGATCCAATCTTTAGACTCCAACTCATCTTTACTTATAGTTACTGTAGTTTTATTAACCATATCATCTTTTTTCATCGTATATATTTCTAGACTATATCCATATATTTTTAATTCTCCGCCATCATTAATTTCTATCCTATACTTAGGTAAAACAAAAAAATTAGTAATATATTGTTTGTTTTTAGTATCATTTTTTTTTGTTTTCAAATAAATGCTCAATTTAGATTTACTAATTTTAATACCTTCATTTTTATAACAATCATTAAGATCATTTACCATTTTATTGAAAGTTCTCTCAATCTTATCATATATGTTATATTGTATTTCCTTAGTTTTTATATTAGCTTCTATTTTCATATAACGAGCCCCCTCACCAACAATGTTTAGATGTTATTTTAATCCATTATATCTTAATTACTATTTAAATGGATATATTTTTAATTAAATTCATCTATTTTATAAAAAGATAAGCGCATGTCAACAAGTAATTAATGCCTTAGTACCATTTATAAATGACCACCTCATAATAGCATATGATACATTATCAATAGTTTGAGGTATCTCTCCATAAGAATATAAATTATAAAAATTTATAATAAATCCAACAGATAAATAATAAAAAATTAATCGCTAGAATTATGGCAAATATATGAATTAATAAGATTTACAAATATATATTATAACCTTGAATACTACAGCAAAAAAGGAAGGGGTTAAATTGTTTGAAACTCATTGTGATATCGATAAAATTGACGATTTGGTCGAAATGCTAGGTATAGGTGAGAATTATGCTCATGAACTTTTACGTTCTGGAAAAATAAAACTAATATTGAATAAATAACTTATCAGAAATCTATATTAATTAAAATTATATAGTTCTTTTAAGAGCAGGAAAATTCCTGCTCTTTTTTATTTTATTATAAATTAAGTTGTAGGAGGAATTACTATGCAAGGAACATTAAAGAAAAGAGGACAATACTGGTATATCATTGTTGATTTAAAGACTAATGAAGGTAAACGTAAACAAAAATGGATTAACACTAAATGTGAAAAAAAGCCTGATGCTGAAAAATTTTTGAGGGCTACTTTAACTGAAATTGATAATAATAATTTTGTAGATACAAAAAAGATTTACTTTACTGATTTTATGCAAGATTGGCTCAATAATGTCATAAAAAATAAAGTGGAAAGAACAACTTGGGATGGCTATGAAATAAATGTTAATAGGCATATTATCCCATTCTTTAAAGATAATTATAAAGGTTTGTTATTAAAAGATGTACAACCTATACATATACAAAAATATTATAATTCAAAGTATAAAGGCAGCAATTCTGATAATAAAGGATTATCAGCTAATTCATTAAGTAAACATCATGCAAATATAAAATGTACTCTTGATTATGCATTAAGAATAAATCTTATTTCATATAATCCTGCTGACAGAATTGAATTGCCCAAAAAGGAAAAATTTCATGCTAATTATTACACTTTAGAACAAATAGAGAAATTATTTGAAGCTTGCAAAGGCACTGAAATTGAATCTGCAGTATTTATTACTGCACATTATGGATTTAGAAGAGGAGAAGTCTTAGGACTTAAATATGATGCGATAAATTTTGAAGAAGATACTATCACAATAAGAGAAACTAGAGTTAGAGTTGGTAAAGAAGTTATTATTAAAAAGCCAAAAAGTGAAAGTAGCTTTAGAACTTTGCCTTTAATATCAGATGTAGAGATATACCTTAAGTCGTTATTGGCCAAGCAAGAAGAAAACAAAAAACATTATGGTAAAGATTATAATGATTCTGGTTATGTTTGTTGTTGGGATGATGGTAGTCCTCTAAGAACAGATTATTTAAATCATAAATTCAGTAAAATATTAAAAAATAATAACTTACCACATATTCGATTTCATGATCTTCGGCACAGTACAGCATCATATCTTATAAAGAACGGTGTTGACCTTAAAAATATTCAAATTTGGTTAGGCCACGCTGACTTCAGTACAACCGCTGATATATATTCTCATATTGATATGGAAATGAAGCAAAATACTGCTACTAAAATAAATGATCTTTTTAAAAAGAAAAAATAATTAGTCTGAACATGTTTCAGATTAATTATTACTATCCACCTAGGCTTGTTAGCAAAATGTTAGCAAATCTAAAAAATTTACAACGACAAAAAAACATTTAAGTCTGTAAACCGTTGAGTTTACAGACTTTTTTTGGTGGAGATAAGGGGATTCGAACCCCTGGCCTCTTGAATGCCATTCAAGCGCGATCCCAACTTCGCCATACCCCCAAGTTTATGAGAACCTTATTTTATTATAAATAATTTATATGCCTTTTGTCTATAATATTTATATATTATTATTAATATAATAACAATTTTAGTTTAAATGCATATAATATTATGAAAAATTAATTTTGGAGGATTATATGTCTGTAAATAATAAATGCCACAATAAAAACGCTAACGAAGATTATTCAGACGAACATTCCTATTCTTATTATGACAATTATGGCTGGAAAAATCAAATGTATTGTCCTTATATGAATCAGTATATGAATTATAACTCAATTAAAATGAATCGAAAACAGGTTGAACGTACGGATAATAATCCTGATTCAGTTAATACCGGTGATTATCGGGAGCCTTTATCATGGCAAAAAAAATTAAAGTCTTTGATTAACAAACCTGTTGGTGTTTCTCTAAGAAATGGACAGGGCGTTTCCGGTGTACTTTGCAATGTATCAAATAGGGGAATATACTTACTTGAGTACTTGTATCAAACCCAGTTTGCAACAAAACACTATCGATTTGATCAGATTCAAGATATAAATTTATTTCCGAAATGCCGTGATCAGAAATGAGTGTATTAGTCAGTTAGTACCTAAAAATTTACAAAACATTCTATATGCAGGATTAAATAAAATACCTAAGATTAGCCTCAATGCAGGATATTTTTTCATTCTGCATTGAGGCTGTATTATTTAGATTGTTTAAACTATTCTTTACTAATTTCTTCTAGTGATTTGCCCATAGTTTCTTTTCCGAATACCGCTACAAATATAGATACCATGGCAAATACCGTGGTCAACATAATAAATACATAAGTATATCCGGTTTGTGCTCCATAAGACTTGTAAATAACCGGCACGATAAACGGTGCAGTAAATGCTCCTAGACGCCCAAAGGCAGCAGCCCAGCCTGAACCACTTGCTCTAGCAGCAGTAGGATATACTTCAGGAGTATAAGCATATACGCACCCCCATGCTCCCAAACTAAAGAAATAAAGTAAACATCCAAATACCAGGACTTCATTAGTACTTCCAGCATGCCCAAATAACCAGGCCGCCACTGCAGTACCTGCAAAATAAACCGACAGAACCATTTTTCTTCCAACTTTTTCCACAAAATAAGCTGCACTAAAATATCCTGGCAGCTGTGCCAAACACATAATTAGTGTAAATTCAAAGCTTTTCACCAGTGCGAAGCCCTTGCCCACCAATAAGGATGGAGTCCATAATACGAAGCCGTAATAGCCGAAATTTATACCAAACCAGATTACCCACAATACAATTGTATCCCTGATATATTTTCTTGACCAAAGATCCAAAAATGGTACATGTAATATGCTAACTTGCTTATGAAAATCATTAGGATTGCTTTCAATTACACCTGTGATACCGGCCTGTTTTTCCATTTTACATACCAGTGAGTCAGCCTCTTTAATTTTTCCTACTGACTCAAGATAACGTGGCGATTCTGGTACAGCTTTTCTTAAATAAGCAGCATAAAGTGCAGGCAATGCACCAACCCAAAATGCCGTCCGCCAACCATAAGCAGGAATAAGTAAATAAGCCACCAAAGCGGCTGCAATCCAGCCCCAGGCCCAGAAGCTTTCCAAAAATATTACATTACGCCCGCGTACTCTAGTAGGCGAGTATTCACTGACTAGTGTAGAAGCGGCAGGCAATTCTCCTCCCAATCCAAAACCCGTAAGGAATCGCAAAACCAAAAGCATAGGATAATTTACAGCAAAACCCGAAAGAGCGCTTGCTATACCATAAATAATTAAAGTATGCATAATTACTGTTCTTCTTCCCCACTTATCTGCTGCCATGCCTGATAAAGCAGCCCCTATGGCCATACCCAGCATTCCCGAACTTCCAAGGAGTCCTAATTGTCCTGTGGTCAATGCCCAGTCCTTGCCGATAGCCGCCATAACTCCTGATACCATCCCCTGGTCCATGGCATCAAACATCCAGCCTATACCTGTCAAAAACAGAATTTTCTTAAGCATAGCAGTAGTAGGTAATCTGTCTATACGAGATGCAATGTTTAACATTTTCATCCCTCCTTCGGGAAGCTTTCGTATTTTTACTCATCCTAACAAAATAATTTATAAAATTAACATTACAATTCTCATTACACTATTATTCTTTTCTAGAAATCTTTTTAAGATCGGCAATAAATTCATTCACTGCTTCTTCCTTTGTTGCCCAGCTTGTCACAAGACGTATTGAGGACGTATCTTCAGTTTCCTTCCCCCACACTATGAAAATATATTTCTTTTCAAGTTCTTTTATAGCATTATTGGGAAGTATGGGAAATATTTGATTTGAAGGTGAGTGTGTGAGAAATTTATAGCCCAAATCAGATATTTCATTTTTAAGTATTGAAGCCATTTTATTTGCATGCTCTGCAAGTTCAAAATATAGATTATCCTTAAATAATTCAAGAAACTGAATTCCAAGGATTTTTCCTTTTGCCAGCAGAGCCCCCTTCTGCTTCATCAAAAATCTAAAATCCTCCTCCAAGGATTCTTTACATATTACAAGAGCCTCTCCAATAAGAGCACCATTTTTTGTTCCGCCGATATAGAAGGCATCAGTTAAGCTGCTCATATCAGAAAGTGTCAGATCATTTTCATCTGAACAGAGGGCTGAACCCAGGCGTGCACCATCTACAAATAATATTAAATTGTTTTCTTTGCAAAAAATACTTAAATTCTGCAGCTCAGTCTTATTATATATGGTTCCTATTTCTGTTGGATTTGATACATAAACAAGTTTCGGCTTAACCATATGTTCATCAGTATGAGCATCAAGCACAGATTTTACATGCTCAGGTCCAATTTTCCCATCACAAACATCCACTGTAATCACCTTATGCCCTGTTGCTTCTATTGAACCCGTTTCATGCACTGCTACATGAGCAGTATTTGCACCAATCACAGCCTCATGAGGTCTTAAAAAAGAAGATATTGCAATAAGGTTTGTCTGAGTTCCACCGGTTAAAAAGTGAATAAATATATCCTCTCTGCCAATTTTTTGTTTTAATACTTCAACTGCTTTTTTACAATATGTATCCTCGCCATAACCTTCACATTGTTCCAGATTTGATTTCTGAAGAGCATCAAGAATTCTCTGATGAGCTCCCTCACTATAATCATTTTTAAAACTGTACATAACAACAACACTCCTTTTTGTTTTTTATATCATTATTTATTTCATCCATTCAGGCTCTTCTCTTATTATTGGTCTAATGCCATACTTTTCTTCAAAGTTCTTTAATATATTTTGCCTGGTTTCAGCGGATGATTTAATATCTGAAATTAAATCTTCTGATATGCCATAAGTAAATGGACAATTAGCAATACATAGCCCACAATCTGTCCCTAAACTCCTCCATCTTCTGTAACATTCCTCAGCATTTATCTTCCACCTTGATATACTTTCATCTTCTGCAGATATTGCTTTTCCTGGACATGTTTTGGAACATCTTCCACAATCCAAGCAGAATTCCTTAACACCAAAATCTTCACTTATATCTGCTATAAGAGGCATATCTGTGGTTACTACTCCTAATCTAACACAAGCTCCATATTCTTTAGTTATTAATAATCCATTCCTTCCAAACTCCCCAAGACCTGCATCTCTTGCTGCTAATGGTGCTACTACCAGATAGTTTCCATCCATATGATTTCTGGCATCATATCCAAATTCTCTAATATAATATGAAAGCATCATTCCAATAGTGGCTGCCTCCACATATCCCTTTACTACAGCTATTGATTCTGGAAGCTTTGGCGCTCTCATAATCATTTCTTTATCCATAGCTACTGCAAATACAATTCCATACTTATGCATTTTGTTAATTTCTTCGCCATAATTTTCTTCATGTCTTCCCCTATGAGAATAATAATGATAATCTCTCATTTCTGTTATACCAACTAATTTTGCATTATAAAACTTAGCTAAGCCCTTTATTCTTTCTGTCATAACAATTGGATCTGTTTCAACTATATTTTGCGCAGCTTGACCCTCGCTGAATTGTCTCACATCATTTAAATATTTAAAAGCTGCATCTACCATTGGTGAATTTATCTTATTAAACGTCACTGACCCTTCGCCGCCCATTGCTGGTAAACTTCTTAATGAATCGTCAACCTCCTTTAAATGAGGGTTTCTGCTATAATAATCATTATAGATTTCACTTCCCTCTTTATAATTCATTCTTGCAAACATAATATCTCTTTCATCAATTTTTTTCATATAACTCTCCTTTGATGTTTTTTATAAATATATTTGTAATTTTTTTCTGTTAAGCCATAATTAACTACATTATAAAGCATTACTCAAAATAATAAAAGAAAGTATTGGCATGATAAAAAGCATTGTTACTACATCACAGGCGGTGTAAGCAGCGAATGCTGCTTCAAAATGCTGACTAAAATATTAAGCCCCTTTATCAGCTGTTCATCATTTTTTACCGAACCCAGTGAAATTCTTACTGCATTTGGTGGCAATTGACTTCCAACATAAAACTTATAAGCTGATATTACCCTGATTCTATTCAATAAAGCAGTGTTTTCAAATTCTGCACAGGACCACCCTTCGGGAAGATTAAGCCATAAAAACATGCTGCTTTCGGCAGCTTGAAAAGAAAATCCTTTGAATACATCCTTCGCAAGCTCCAGCCTGTGAGCGATCACCTGCTTTTTTTTATTTATTATGTCTAAAGCAGTACCGTTCTCAATTAGGCGTGTTACAATTTCTGAGCTTATGGGAGGAGCCATCCAAATAGTATTTGCAACTGTCTGAGTAAATTTGTACAAAAATCGTTCAGGTACTAAAGTATATGCTATCCTAAGTCCGGGAAATAATGCTTTTGACATACCGCAGATAAAAATCCCATTATCAGGCACAAGCGTGCTTAGCGCTGTCTGTCCTGTTAGGTTTGTAAAATTGTATATATCATCTTCAATCAGAATAAGTCCATACCGGAGTATTATATCTGCAATAGCCTGCTTTCTTTCAATTGACATCACAGTTGCTGTTGGATTTTGCATATTTGGCATAAGATAAATTCCCTTTATATCCAACTTTTTGCACAGGTTTTCAAGGCTGACCGGAATCATCCCCTCTGAATCCATTGCTATTGGTTCAAGCTTAATTCTGTTAAGCTGGGCAGCCTTCTTAAATCCAGTGAATGTAAGTGAATCCACTGCAATTCTGTCTCCAGGTTCAAAAAGTCCAAGAAGACAGCAGTTAAAGGCATGGGTGGCTCCTGCACATATTACAATATGGTTTGGATCTGCTTCAAGGCCATATTGCTTTATCCATCCGGCAGCGACTTCTCTATGTCTAGGGATGCCTTGACTTGGCACATAGTCAAGCAGTGAATTAAATGTATTGCCTTCTGTAACACTTTTTAGCAGCTTTGATAAATCATAACCTTCAACTTTAATCGAACCAACTAAACCAAGCTCTATAATGTCATCATCGCAACTTAAAATTTCTGGCAAGTTTATATTTTTTTTATCACTTTGTAATACATAAGTTCCTCTACCTATAGTAGCTGATATTAGTCCTCTCTTTTCGGCCTCATTATATGCTCTCGAAATTGTTGTAAGGTTTACTCCTATTATCTTTGCAAGTGATCGCTGAGGCGGCATTTTTTCATTTGGCTTAAGGATTCCAAGCTGAATATCCCTTTCAATTGCATCAGCAATTGCAATATAAAGGACTTTATCTGTATCAATAATTTTAGGATTCCACATCAATTATTCCTCCAATACAAATTGTATGACAAACAGTGTTCTATTGACTTAGTAGTAAATGCGGCTATAATTAAGGTAAACAAGCCTTTGCATTAATCACGAATGTTGTTAATTTATTAAATGTATGACATACAATAAATATATCACACGCATCTACATCATACAATATTGAAAGGGGATTTTTTTATGAAACAATTTTATATCCGCCTGATTCGCTTAATATGGGGACTTTTTCTATACGCACTTGGAATAGTCTTTACACTAAATGCCCATATTGGGTATGCTCCCTGGGAAGTTTTCCATGTGGGTCTGTCACAAACTGTAGGAATAAGCATTGGAACAGCTTCTATCCTTACCGGTGTTATAATTGGAATACTTGCAATATTCCTTGGTGAAAAACTTGGAATTGGTACAATTTTAGACATGATACTTATAGGTGTATTTCTTGATATAATTCTGGATTTTCATATAATACCAGTGTCCAGTAACTTTTATGTTGGAACCGTTATGCTTATAACCGGATTATTTATAATTTCTTTATCTTCATACTTTTATATTGGCTCAGGGTTTGGAGCGGGTCCCAGGGATAGTCTCATGGTTGCACTAAATAGAAAAGCGAATATTCCCATAGGTGTTGGCAGAGGAGCAATTGAGCTTATATCTGTATTAGCAGGTTGGAGGCTCGGTGGCATGGTGGGAATAGGGACAATTATATCTGCCTTTGCAATAGGCTTTTGCATACAAACTACCTTTAAATTACTTAAGTTTGATGCAGCAAAAGTAAAAAATGAAACCCTAGACCGTACCTATAAAAATCTATTTTTAAAAGAAAACGAACAGGTTCAAGAATAGTAAAAATAAAACTACGCTGAGAACCTTTTTAAAGGCAAGCGTAGTTTTATTATTTATTTTATTAATTTTCCTCTATGACTATCATTGATAATTTTTCCTTTTTCAAATATTTTATCTCCTCCAGCAATAGTATAGGTTACCTTGCCTCTGAAGTTTTTGCCTAAAAACGGGCTAACTTTATGTTTGTATTGTAAATCTTCTTTTTTAAGAATAAAAGATTCATTTAAATCTATAATAGCCAAATCTGCATCGCTTCCAACAGAAATTGTGCCTTTTGCTGGGTAAATTCCAAATCTTTTAGCTGGATTAGCAGAGGTTAATTTAGATATTAATTCTAATTTAACACCTCTTTTAAAGTATCCTTCTTCCAACAAAACATTCAATGTACTTTGAGCTGAAGATATACCTCCCCATACATTAAAAATGTTTTTTCCTGTGCTCATATCCTTTAGGTCAGGTGAAGATGGAGAATGGTCAGAAGAAATAATATCAATTTCCCCTTCAATTAATGACTGCCACAATTGATCTACAACCTGTTCTTCCCTAACTGGAGGCGAACATTTAGCAATAGCACCCTGCTTTTCAATATCCTGAACAGTTAAAGCTAAATAATGAGGACATGTTTCAACGGTTACGTCAACTCCTCTGTCTTTAGCAAGCTTCACCCTCTCTACTACATCCCTGCAGCTAGCATGAACTATATGTACTTTACAATTTGTTGCCTCTGCCATGCACATAGCTCTATCCACAGCTTCAATCTCCGAAACAATAGGTCTTGAAGCAACATAATCTTCAGCACTAAGCCTGCCCGCTTCTATTGCCTCTTTAGATAAATGACTAGTAATAACTTCACTTTCAGCATGAAGCATTGCTACAGAATCCAACTGGTATATTTTCTTTAAGCCTTCAAATAGGCTGTTATCATCTATATAATTAAATTCTTTGATACCACTGTTTGACATAAATCCTTTAAAGCCAATCACTCCGCATTTTTTAAGTTCCTCTAAATAATCTAAATTTTCCGGAACTACTCCCCCTAAAATACCAAAATCTATTATAGATTTTTCCTCTGCCAAAGCATTTTTTACTTTAAATAAATCAGGGTAGATTAAAGGCGGGTCACTATTTAAGGGCATATCGAAAAATGTTGTAACTCCACCTGCAGCTAAGCTTCGACTGCCTGTATAAATGCCCTCCCAGTGTTCTCTGCCTGGTTCATTAAAATGTACATGTACATCAATTAATCCTGGTAAAACATGTAACCCCTCCGCATCAATTACTTCATTTGCAGCAGCTGAATCCTCAATCTTTTTACAAACTTCAACTATTTTACCATTTAAAATTCCAATATCACCTTTTTGAATAGAATGTTCAGAGACTATATTCCCATTTCTTATAATAGTATCATACTTATTCATTACAAATCCTCCTATTTAATGTAAAAGTCCACTAAGGTATATAAAGTGTAAACCTTCGAAAGAACGTTTACACCTTATACAAATGCGTCATTATTAAATTATATTCAAATAATTATTAAGCCTTTTTTGTACCTTTATCTACAACAATAGTATCCTTCATTAACAACCAATAAGCTATTCCGCTCACAATTACCCCTACAAACCAGGAGAATGGAGCTAAAACTTTAAACACTGGGATCATTGCTACAGGTACTGATACAAAGGTTCCAATTAATAATGCATAAATAGCTTTTTTATTAAAACCATTCTGATACCAATACGGTCCACTTAATTGGTACAACATTTGAACATCTACTTCTTCTTTTTTGATTAAATAGTAGTCTACTACGATTATTGCGAAAATTGGTCCTAAGAAAGCTGCCAATCCACCTAAGAAGTAATTTACAGCAACTGGGCTTGCAAATATCTTCCAAGGTAATACCACTACAGAAACTATGGCAGTGATTATTGCACCACGTTTGAAATCAATATGTTTAGGCATTAAGTTAGAGAGGTCATATGCTGGAGAAACTAAGTTTGCTACAACATTTATTCCTAAAGTTGCCACCATAAATCCTAATGCTCCGATAAGTTGAGCTCCGTTACTTGGAATTTTTTGTACTAATAATATAGGGTCATATATAGCTGAACCAAATATAACTATTGTTCCTGCAGTTGTGATTACACTAGCTATAGAGAATAATGTAAAGTTAACTGGTAATCCCCAGAAGTTAGCTCTTCTAACCACTTTATTATTAGGTGAAAATCTAGTGAAGTCACATACATTAAGTATAATTGTACTAAAATATGCTACTACCAATGCAATTGCTACAAGGAATGTGTAAACAGCATTTAGTCCAAATACTTTTTTACCTTCTACTGCAACATTTAAATTAATGTGTCCACCGGATGCTTGCACAACCCATATGATTAAGAAGAACATCAATACATAAACTAAAGGACCAGCAAAGTTGTCAAATTTTCTAACTATTTCCATACCATATACCATGATTATTAATTGAATAACCCACATTATTAAGAAACCAATCCAGTAAAGATAATTAAGTCCCAAGAAAGAACTAGCCAATAAAACTTTTGCTCCTGGATTAAATATTAATATAATACCTACAACAGATAAAGATGCCAAATAGGTCTGTATTCCATACCAAAACACTGCTACTAAACCTCTAAGAAGCGCAGGTATATTACCTCCAAATACTCCAAAGGATATACGGCTTATTACCGGATACGGTACCCCAAGCTTAGTTCCGGCCTTACTTGTCAGGTTAGCAAGATACATAACGATACATATACCAATAATTTCAGCTAATAATACCTGCCAAGCAGTTAGCCCCATAAAGAATAGTCCCGCTGCAAATGTATATCCCCCAACACTATGAACATCAGACATCCACATTGCAAGTATGCTGTATGTTCCCCATTTACGTTCCTTGGCAGGTGCTAAGTCTTCATTATATAGTTTTTCATTAGGATTAACTAAGTCATCGGTAAATATTTTCATATCTTTTTCCATTTCCATTTGTATTCCCCCATTTTACTTATTTGTTAAAGTAATCACTTTTGAAGATACAATACAATTGCCTGATCTATTTTATTTTAATAACCTGTTGAACACTTAATTCAATTGGTACAACAGGCTATTTTACTATGCTTATTTTATCAATATATTATCATGATTTTCTTGATTTCGACATAACTATTTTGTTATGCTTTGCTGAATTTTTCTCTCCACTCTTTTCCTACTTCTTCCATGTCTGATTCCTTATGAGTTCTTCTCATTCTGTTCAAAGTAGGCATACCGCTTTGGAATTCAAGTAACCATCTTTTTGCAAATTCGCCTTTTTCTGTTTCCTCAAATATTTTTTCAATTTCATCATAATTTACTACCCTTGGACCTGATGTTCTTACTGCAAATTCACAAGTTCTGCTAGCTCTTCTTGATAAATATTCCTCAATACCAACCTCGTCCATATCATCAATTACGGATCTAATTGATCTAATTGCCTTGGCATATGCAAAGGATTGAGGATATCCATGTTTAACCATAGTTTCATAAACTGCTCTCATTATGTTGATTGTTCCACCATAGAGTACCTGCTCTTCAAAATTATCACCTTCTGTTTCATGCTGGAAGGATAATAATATTGTTCCAGTTCTAGTGCTTCCAACTCCTTTAGCAATAGCAAAAGCTATATCTTTTGCTTCTCCAGTTACATCTCTATCTATAGCAACAGCTCCATATATTCCTGAGCCATCTAAAAATTTCTGTCTTACTACAGGGCCTGGTCCATTTGGAACAAATAAAACTACATTTACAAATTCCGGTGGTACAATTGTGCCATATAATATTGCAAAGCCGTGTGCAAAGCAAAGAGTCTGACCCTCTCTTAAGTTATGGTGGATTGATTCATAGTATACTCCTGGTTGTGCTGGATCTTGAAGCAATATCATTACTACATCAGCCTTTTTTACTGCTTCTTCAAATGGGAATACTTGAAATCCATCATTTTCAGCATTTTTCCAGTCAGGATATCTATTTTTATCTCCTGCTCCTATAATGACATTTACTCCACTGTCTCTAAGACAGTTTGACTGTCCCTTTCCCTGGCTGCCATATCCAATAACTGCAACCACTTTGTTCTTTAGTACTTCCATGCTAACATCTTCATCATGATAAATTTTTTCCATTTTTCTACCTCCAATTTATATTAGTTTGTAATAATAGTACCTGTTTTACCTTCTATGCCTTCTGCTGCAAATTCCAATGATGTTATTAATGCTTTTCTTCCTATACTGGATTTTGCGAATTTCACAGCCGCCTGTACTTTTGGCAGCATAGAGCCGGGTGCGAAATGTCCTTCTTTAATAAAGTTTTCAGCTTCATCTATTGTAATTTTGTCAAGCTCTGTTTGATTAGGTTTGTTATAATTTATTGCCACCTTTTTAACTGCGGTAAGTATTACTAAAAAATCTGCATCCAAAATTTCTGCAAGCTTTTCACTAGCAAAATCCTTATCAATTACTGCCGGAACACCAACTAGACTGTTGCCTTCTACTACAACAGGTATTCCCCCTCCTCCAACTGTTATAACCACCTGTCCGTTTTCAACAAGCGTTTTAACTGTGTTCTTCTCTGCCACATCAATTGGCATTGGTGAAGGAACCACTCTTCTAAAACCTCTTCCTGCATCCTCTTTCATTTCGTATCCCTTAACAAGTGAAAGCTCTTTTGCCTCAACTTCATTGTAAAAAGGTCCTATGGGTTTTGTAGGATTAGAAAAAGCCTTATCATTTTTATCCACAATAACCTGAGTAATTACAGTAGCTACTGAAATATCCAAGCCTCTGTTAAGCAGTTCTTCCCGGATAGCGTTTTGCAAATGGTATCCAATGTATCCCTGGCTCATTGCCCCGCATTCTGGGAATGGCATCTCTGGAGTTTTAGAAGCTGTTTTTGATGAAGTTTCAAGAGCAAGATTTATCATTCCAACCTGAGGTCCATTTCCATGAGCGATAATAACTGTGTCCCCATTTTGGATTAAATCAACAATTGGTTTTGCTGTATTTTTTACTAATTGATGCTGTTCTTTAGGTGTATTCCCTAAAGCATTCCCACCTAAAGCAACCACTATTCTTCTGCCTGACATATTTAAGTTCACTCCTCTTATGATATTCCAACCATAGCTGCAATAAGTGCCATTCTGATAGCTACACTGAAACTGATCTGCTTAAAGTATAATTCGTGTTCGGTATTATCAATTCTGAAATCAAATTCTCCAGTAAATCTTGGCAGTGAATGCATTATTCCTATGGTCTTTCCAAATTTTCTCTTTGCTTCTTCAAGTGTTTCAAGGTCGATATAATAGTTTGCTGCTTTTTCCATGAATATGTCTCTTGCACCCTGTCCTTTTGGAACACTGCAGCCTGGCAGGTAAACAAGATCACAAGTTGTTATTAATTCATCCTGATCCTTTTTGCATAAATCAAAATATTCTTTATAGCTTGCTCCCATACCATCCAGTTTCTGTCTTATAAGCTCAGGAGTTCTTAAATTTTCAGGACCCGAATATACTATCTCAGCTCCCATCCTTGCAAGTCCTAAAGCAAAGGATTGTCCACTTCTAGCTCTAGTTAAGTCTGGTGATGTTACCATAACTTTTATTCCTTCAAACTTTCCGAGAGCTCTATAGGTTGTATACATATCAAGAAGCCCTTGAGTTGGATGAGTTATATTTCCCCAGCCGCATGCAATAACAGGAACCTCTGCAGCAGGAAGAGCATCAAATACTTCTTTATCATTTGGATGTCTAAGTCCGATAATATCTGCATATTGAGAAATTACTCTTAAGCTGTCCCATAAAGATTCATCCTTTGCTGCAGATGAGTTGTGAAGAGGATCTGATTCTGTTATAACTGAACCTCCCAATCTTAGCATTGCAGTTTCTGTGCTGAATCTTGTTCTTGTACTTGGCTGAAAAAATAAAGTACACAAAACCTTTCCATCTAAAAGTTTCAATCCTGATTTCCAATATGGTTCCAACATCTGAGCTGCTTTAAATAAACTCATTAGTTGTTCCTTTGAAAGGTCATCTACAAATCTGAAGTCCTTTCCTTTAAGTCCTGTGGCCTCTAAATGGTCATTAAGCATTTCTGGTTTAAAATTTTTAGTAATTGCCATAATATTCATTCCCTTCTAATGTTAATAATAATTTTATTGCATGCTATCCACTCTCAATAATGTTTCAAATAGCACATCGCAGCCCAGTTTAATATCTTCAAAAGAAGTATACTCATCTGGCACATGGCTTTTACCATCTTTACTAGGTATGAATATCATACCTACATTTGTTATCTCAGCCATTACCGCTGAATCATGTACTGCTCCGCTTAACATTTTGCAATATGAATAGTTTTTTCCACTAACAACATTTTCTATTGTATTGATAATTTTTTCACAAAGCATGGTGCCTTTAAGCTTGGCTACAGGTTGAGTATTACATTCAAGTCCATATTCCTCTGCAATTTTTTTAGAATAACAAATTACTCCTTCAAGCACATTATCCATAGCTTTGTCATCTACATCTCTTATATCTATGGTAAAGATAACCTTACCTGAAATAATGTTTGATACATTAGGATGACATTCTATTTTTCCAACAGTAGCAACTGTGGTACTTAATCCTTTTTCTTTTACAATATTATCTACAGCCGAAATAATTTTTGAAGCTGCGACCATAGCATCCTTTCTCATATTCATAGGGGTTGCACCGGCATGATTTGATTCACCTATAAGTTCAATGGAATATACCCTCGTTCCGGCTATTCCCTCTACAATACCAATTGAAAGATTGTTTTTATCCAAAACTATGCTCTGTTCTATATGAAGTTCAAGCATTGCCTTTACATCGTTTATTTCAAGTCTCTCTTCTGCTATTCTTGCAGGGTTAAGTCCAGATTGTTCAAGCACCTCATAACAGCTTTCGCCTTTAGAGTTTTTTATTTCTTTTAAATCAGATATATCTATTTTTCCAACGAGTGCTTTGCTGCCTAACGTTGTAATTCCAAAGTTCGACCCTTCCTCTTCAGCAAAAGCTATAAATTCAACAGAATGTTTGGTTATTACCTTATTTTCTTTTAAAACTCTAATTACTTCTAAGGCTGAAACTACTCCTGCTACTCCATCAAAATCTCCGCCATACTTTACTGTATCCAGATGAGACCCCAGTACAATAACTGGTAAGGCCTCATCTTCTCCCTTAAGTGTCCCTCTTAAATTGCCAACACCATCAACTTTTGCATTAATACCAAGTTCCTCCAATTGAGCTATCAAATAATCCTTTGCATTCTTATCTTCAATGCTGTAGGAAAATCTTGTGCAGCCCTTGTCTTTGGTGCTGTTAAACTCTTTAATTGCTTCTATGTCCTTTTTTATTCTATTTAATGAAGTTTCCATATTGATCATTCCTTAGTTTTATAGTATTACATCTCGATTGCAGTCCTTAGAATAGATATATGTTAGCCTCTCTCTTCCAGTTGTATATACAGCTTGTTGCATAAAAGGTCCAAACCATATAAAATCTTCTTTTTTAACTTGTACCCATTCATCCCCGAGTAAATATATTCCTTGCCCCTGCATTAGATATGCTCCATGTTCCTGTACATGTGTTTCTACAAATGGATGACATCCATCTGGCTCAAAACTTAAAATATGCATATTCATATCAAATCCCAGTTCAACAGGTAAAAGATCCACAATGAATACGTTTTCCATGTCATCATAAATTCTTTCTGGAATATCATTCACATTACCAAATACTGTTCTTGCTGCTTTACCTTCGAGAGGAATGTATTTTTGTTTATAAAGTAATATCCTCATTGTTCCATTTGATTCATTCTTTATATCCATTCCCAAATCTGCAGGTGCAAAAGCATAACCACCCTGCTTTAATACCTTTTCTTCGTTTCCTACTTTAACTGTCAATTCTCCTTCTCCATCTAGAAAGAAAACAAAGGTTTCAATACCGTCTTCACCAAATGATTTTGTTGTTCTTGCCCCAGGTGCCACTTCAGCTATATACTGAACAAAACTAGCCCCCATTTTTGGTGAAGCAAGTATGGTCATTTTAAAACCTTCAAAATTAGGTATAACATTAATTACCCGTCCTTCTGGCGGCAAAACAGCATACTCTCCTAACCTTATTACTGCTCTTGATACAAGATGATCTTTTGGATAACCCATCTATAACCCTCCTCAAATTTTTAAATTTTCTAAATTTTTTCTACACTTTGATTATATTTTAATAATCACGTTAAATAAATCACCATCTATTCTAATTGAAATGATAAATAATTATCTAATATGGATAAACATTATAATGGATAATTTTAACTAAACAATTTATCCATTATTGATATATCTTTAAATTTATTTTGTGTTATCATTTATTTAAATTATTGTTTAGAGGAGGAGAGTATTTTGCTTCAATTGCTGAAAAAAAGAAGAAGTATAAGAAAATATACAGGCGAAAAAGTTCCAGAAGAGAAAATATTTGAGATAATCAAAGCTGCTTTATTGGCACCTACATCTAAGAACTCAAAACCTTGTGAATTTATTATAGTAAAAGATAAAAATTTATTGTCTAAATTGTCATTAGCAAAACCCGGTGCAGCATTTTTAAAGGACTCTGATTTTGGAGTTGTAATCCTTGGAGATCCCTCCATTAGTGATGTATGGATCGAAGATGCTTCCATAGCAGCAATACAAGTACATTTGATGTCTGAATATTTGGGACTTGGTTCCTGCTGGATTCAGATAAGAGAAAGAAAATACAGCGAACATATTTCTGCAGAAAAATATGTTCGAGACCTGCTGGATATTCCTGATAGTATAAATGTTCTGGCTGTAGTATCTATTGGTCATCCTGATGAAAAAAAGGATCCTGTAACTGAAGAAAGCCTAAACTATGGCAAAGTGTATCTAGATAAATATAAAAGCACTTACTTAGAATAGAAGATCCTACCCTCCAAAAAATAACAGTGCCGCTTAAATTTCAATTACTAGGCGGTACTGTTATTTTTTGCTTTTATCCACATTGGATAATTGATATTGTTCATTATTGTCTAATATGGATAATAATTTTTGTCAAATATTAAAGGATATTGACAAATAATTGTCGTATATTTATTACAATTAATATTATGGAGAGGTGTTTATATTGTTAGATTTTTTACCAGATTTTTTAAAAAGCGATTTTATTTGTGAATATAAAATCATCAATGATTTAAATGACCACACTAACCTTATATCTGGAGTTTTTAATAATGAATATAATATAGGTCAGGAAATTCCTCCAAATTCAATATACTTATTCAACTTGAAAAGTTTCAATTTATTTCAGGACAACCTAGTAAATAATCTAGCGGAACTTTCAGATAAAAATATCACTTTAATTTTACACAATAATGATGACAAAACAATAGTTAACAATGATGTAATAAGTGTATTAATTAAATATGGAACTAAATATAAAATATCAATAGTCTATATAAAATCAAAGAAGAATATTTTAGAAACCACCAATATTATTTTGATGCTGATTAATCAAAATTATTTATATGAACTGAATAATACACGAGAAATTTACAATAGATTTTCATATTTATCTCTTAAAGAACTTGGACTTGATGCAATAATAAGCTACTTCAAGGAATCAATAGGCAACGACGTGGCTGTATTTGATATTGACAATAAATGTATTGCCTCTACAGATAAGTTCTTTGACAAGTATTTTGAAATAAAAACAACTGCTGTGAGAAAAAATTTATATAACTTATATTATCTAACTCAGACTATAAAGATTTGTAATAATAATTTAGAGGAGGAAATAACTCAAATATTCTTCCCTATAACTATTCACAACAATGTTAAAGCATATCTTTGTGTTTTTGAAATTGAAAGAAAATTAAAAGAAATCGATTATTTTATTCTTGAAGTTGCTGCCACAGCTACCTTGATTGAGATGAAGAAACGTATCGCTATGAAAACTGCAGAAGAAAGATTTGTTAATGGCCTGATCTATGATTTAACACACAACAAGATTGATGATGACGGTATGCTCCTTGAAAGATCAAAACTTATAGGTCTTAATACAGAAGAAAAGCATATGGTAATTTTATTAGAAATAGATAATCCTTCAAACACAAAAGTTAAAAATCCAAGCTTAAAATATGAATATACTAATGATAAAATTTTTGCTTTAGTGTCAAGAAAAATTTATCATAAAAATCATTACTCTATAATTGGCCAGTTAAGCAATACCATAATTACTTTATGGCCTTTAGGGGAAGATAATATCCAAGTAAATTTAAACTCTATTAAAGAAATCTTCAGCAATATTCAAGCAGAAATTATTAGAGAATTCAAAGAAATTTCCATTATTATTGGCATAGGAAAACCTGCAGACAATCTAAAAACAATTTACAAAAGCTACCGAGAGGCAAAAGATGCAATTATACTTGGGTCTACACTTTACTCTAAAAATGCTATCATAGGCTTTAAAGATTTGGGAATATTAAGACTAATAAGCAAAGTAGAAGATAGAAACTCTTTAATAGAGATCATTCCTGAACAATTAATAGAACTTAAAAAACATGATGAAAAATATAATGCTCAATTGCTTGAAACATTAAGTGTATATCTTGAATGTAATGGTAATGCTTCAAAAGCTGCTCAACATCTCTATATACATTATAAGACTATTTTATACAGGCTTGAGAAGATAAATAAAATTTGCAATATTGATCTTGAAAACTATTATGATCGCCTTGAAGTAGAAATTGGTTTAAAACTGCTGAAAACTCTTGATTATGATAGTGTTCATATAAAATAAGTAGTTACACAATAAAACGTTCGAGTAAAGGAGAGACTATGTTTATTCCCAAAAGAATATTATTTGAAAAAGATACTCTGAACTATGAAATAGGCAGGAATATTTATAATTTTTTTAAGGAAGATAAAAGCGTAGAAATAATAGAACTTCGCTCAAATAAAATTAAAGAAAATATCCCAGGAAATAATCTTTATAATTTTTATAGAGAAGGAAAGAAAACACTTGTGGTTGGTATTAAAAGAGGAATGAAATTTCAATCCTGCAAGCCATCAGCTCATTACCAGCTGCCATTATTTTCAGGGTGCATTGGTCAATGCCAGTACTGCTACCTAAATACAAATTTAGGTGATAAACCGTATATGAGAATTAATGTAAATGTAGATGATATACTTACACAGGCACAAAAATATATAGATGAAAGGCTTCCAGAAGTGACAATCTTCGAGGGTTCTGCAACTTCTGACCCTGTTCCTATAGAGCCTTATTCAAATGTTCTTAAATACACAATTGAGTTTTTTAGTAAAAGTGAAAAAGGGAGATTTAGGTTTGTTACAAAGTATACAGATATAGACACCTTGCTCGATATTAAGCATGGCGATAATACTGAAATTAGATTTACTTTGAATACTAACAAGGTTATTAATGAATACGAAAGCAAAACTGCATCCCTTGATAAAAGAATCGAAGCCTGTAAAAAAATAATAAATTCAGGATATCCACTGGGTTTTATTATAGCACCAGTTTTTATTTATGATAATTGGAAAAAAGATTATAGAAATTTATTATTAGATTTAAGCAGCAGCTTACCTAAGGATACTTTGCATCCAATTACTTTTGAAGTTATTTCTCATAGGTATACTACAAGAGCAAAGAATATTATATTAGAAGTGTTCCCAAGTACTGGATTGCCTATGAATGACGAAGAGAGAAATTATAAATACGGACAGTTTGGTTATGGTAAATTTGTATATAGTAAACAAGATATAGAAGAGGTGAAAGATTTTTTTAACAAAGAGATAGATTCAATATTTGAAAATAAAATAATCAAATATATCATATAGGCAAACCTCTATTCAATTTTACACTTGCCTGTGATAAAATAAAAGAATCACTTTTATAACAAAGGAGTTGAGGTTTTGTCTCACATTTCAAATAAAGAAGCTTTTAAAAGCTTAGAAGAAAGAATTAATAGATTTCCTCAAGGTGCTCCACCTTCTGAAACGTTGCACAAAATTTTGAACATGCTGTTTACAGAAAAAGAGGCTGAACTAGTAGCACAGCTTCCCATCAGGCCTTTTAATGTAAAAACGGCTAGTAGAATTTGGAACTTGAACATGATAGAAACAGAAACAATATTAGATAAGCTTTCCAGTAAAGCTATCCTTTTAGATATGGAGCATGGTGGAAAGAAGGAATTTGTTTTGCCCCCGCCAATGGTAGGCTTCTTTGAATTTTCCTTAATGAGAACAAGACAGGATATAGATCAGAAGCTGCTGTCTGAGCTTTATTTTCAGTATTTAAATGTAGAAGAAGACTTTATTAAAGACTTGTTTTTAGGTACTGAGACCAGATTTGGCAAGGTTTTTGTTTACGAAAGTGTTCTTACCAAAAATAATCAAGTAGAGATAATGGATTATGATAGAGCTAGCAATGTAATTAAGAATGCAGAGTTTATTTCAGTAAGCATGTGCTTTTGCAGACATAAGATGAAGCATTTAGGACAAAATTGTGATGCTCCTATGGAAACGTGCCTGACTTTTGGAAATGCGGCCTATTCTTTAAATAAGCATGGCTATGGAAGGTCCATTGAAGCTTCTGAAGCCTTAGAGATTTTATATGAATCCAATGAACATAATTTGGTTCAATGTGGTGAAAATGTACGTGAGAATTCCAGCTTTCTTTGCAATTGTTGCGGGTGTTGCTGTGAAGGAATGCTTGCAGTTAAAAATTTTGGTGCTCTTCATCCAATACAAACTACAGCCTTTCTGCCTAGAGTAATAGAAGACAGCTGTGTGGGCTGTGGAAAATGTGCCCAGGTTTGTCCTATTGATGCTATAAAAATAGTACAATTAGATGATAATACGAATTCAAATAGAAAAAAGGCCATAATCAATGAAGAAATTTGTCTTGGTTGTGGAATTTGTGTAAAAAACTGCTCTAAAAAAAGCATGTATCTAAAACATAGAGATATAGAAATATTGACTCCAGTAAATACTACCCATAGAATTGTACTGCAGGCAATAGAAACAGGTAAGCTTCAGGAGTTGATTTTTGACAAGAAAGCCCTATCTAATCATAGGGCAATGGCAGCCATTTTATCTGTGATCCTTAAACTTCCCCCACTGAAACAGGCTCTCGCCAGTAAACAAATGAAATCTGTTTATTTAGATAAACTGTTAAAAGGTTGATTTTTGATTATCATATTGCCATCAAACTTGTTATAAATAAAAGCATCATACTTCGTTAAATTTTGAAATATGATGCTTTTATAATAATTTATTTAAATTCATCTAAAGCTTTTAGCTTTTTTTCTAAACATTGCTTCTCAGACTTTATGTCAGTCAATTGCTGCTGGAATTTTTTATTGTCCTGCTCCTTAGTCTTAGGTGATGTAGTGGTGCATCCTGTTTCTGCTATTTCCAAAGTATCCTGAACATCTTGTTCTATTTTGGTTTTGTATAAATCCTCCATTTGATTTTCTATTTGGACAATTTGATCATTCAATTTAGTTCTATTGTCATTAATCACTGCAGTTGTGACTTCAACTTTAATTTGTTCTTCTGTTTTCATATAAACAATTTACCACCTTTCTGTGAAATAATATTTACATAACATTAAAGCCTTCCAAAATATTATCTGTAATTTGCTTTAGGTTATGCAAGTTTATATTATACAGTGATAAACATTTCCACATATTCACTCCCTGTTTTAATATTGTCTCTATTTTTTATTAATGATTTGGCTGCTAATATAAGCATTCTTTCCGCCTTAACCCTTGCATCAATATTTTCAATACTTGTTATATCTAAAACCTTAGAATCTCCTACAACTCGTCGTATAATCTCAGTGCCTGCAAACCCTGCAGTATCTGATAATATAGACTCCAAATACCAATGCATATAATATTCTTGCTTTGCCAATACATCCGTTACTATTTCTTTATATAGACTGATAAATTTTTTCTTAAACAAATAGATAATATCTTCTATAGTCTTTTTTATCCATCCTGCGAATTCCTCGATTTCATTAGTTTCTCTTGTTACACAGGCGTTTGCCCAGGCAAAAAATAAATTTCCTATCACATTGCCCAGATCATATCCTATTGGACCATAAAATGCAAATTCCGGATCTAATATCTTAGTGGAATTTTCACTTACAAAAATAGAACCTGAATGCAGATCTCCATGAACCAAGGCTTGGGCATTACTCATAAAAGCATTTTTGAGTTTACCTACAGCAAGAATCAGTTCTTTGTCTTCATAGAGTTCTCTCCGTACAAATTCCATATTTTCTTCTAATACAATATTTCTCCCTTTATAATCAGTATATGGCTCTGTAAATACAAGGTCTTCAGATATTTTGCAAAGATCTTTATTAATATATTTTTTAACATTATCCTTCTTTTTTCCTGAATCCATAACTAAATCTGTTGTTGGCAAAAGTGTATTAACTAAAAATGTAGTTATATGATCCGCTAATTTGGGGAAAATTTTTCTCCTTAATAATTCACTCCTTAAATTAGTATGATCAGATATATCCTCCATTGATATAGCACACATTATTGGATCATATTTATATACTTTAGGGACAAATTGAGGGGCCAATTCACCCTGTAATTTTAGTGCTTCTGCTTCTATTCTATTTCTATCAACATCCAACGGACGTCCTGATGATCTAAGCAGTATGTCAGCTTGCTTTATAATAATGGATTCATTAGAATTTGTATCCCAAACTTTGAATACATAGTTTATATTCCCATCCCCGATTTCTTTTGCCTGCAGCTTTTCATCTTCATTAAATATATCTAAATTCTCTTTTGCATAAAGAACAGCATCTTGAGTTCCCATTTTGAAATGTTGATTAAATTTAGACATGCTATCAACTCCTAATAAAAATTTTCCACACTAGATTCAAAATACCTATGTAAATCATAAGGACTAAATATTCCCTTGTCTGTAACGACACCAGCTATTAAAGCAGGTGGTGTTATATCAAAAGAAGGGTAATATCCCTTCACTCCATTCATGGTATTCTTAACTCCTCTAAATCCTAATACTTCGTTTGAATCTCTTTCCTCAATTTTAACCTGTGAAATAATCTCGTAGTCTCTATCTGGAATGCCTGTTACAAAATAAGGTACTTCAAAATATTTAGCTACAATGGCAATTTGCATAGTTCCAACTTTGTTTACAATATGCCCATCTAAACAAATTGAATCTGCCGCTGATGTGAAAACATCAATATTTTTATTTTTCATAGTAATCGCTGGCATATTATCTGTAATTACAGTAACCTCAAACCCTTGATCATAGGCTACACTTGCAGTAAGTCTTGCCCCTTGTAGATAGGGTCTGGTTTCCGGACAAAATAATTTTATATTTATATTTTTAGCTTTAGCTTCTTTTAACATCATTCCAACAATAGTTTCACCGAAACATTGAGTCATTATATTCCCATTTTGAGGAAACATGTCTACTAAATATTTTGCCACTATACCCATTCTGGAATAACGATTATTAATGGAATTAACAGTATGTTCAAATATTGCCATATCTAACTTTTTCCCATTATCCATAGCTATTTTTGCAACTTTTAAACAGCCTTCAACTATTAAGGTCATTCTATTGGCTGTGGTTGGTCTTGCATTTGCCAAAGTGTATGCCGCATCCTCCAAATATTTAATTTGTCCATCTAGAGACTTATTTCTGCATTCATAAGCTGCTAAGGCCATTCCCATTCCAGCTGCCGTATACGGTCCTGCACTTTGAGTGACCATATCCTTAATAGCCTTTGCAACCTCTTGATGTGATGAACAAGTAACGAAACTTACCTCTATAGGATAAATTCTTCTATCCAATATCCTTACCTTGCCATTTTCATACCAAGCTACATTTTCATATTTAAGCATAAATGCTAAGCCTTCATCTACTCTCTCCATTTCCTAACCACCTTTACTATTTTCCCTGTCCATATCCTTGAAATAGACTTATTAACTTATTAACTTCATCGTCACAAATCATATTAGGTTCTCCTATGGCTTTTGCTTTATAATATAGTTCAGCGCAGAATTCAATCTCCTCTGCTTTACTAAAGGCATTAGGTAAGTCCTTTGCTCCTGCCAGTATTCCGTGATTTGCCAGCAAAACAACATACCTGTCCTTCATAGCCTCAAATGCATTTTCAGCTATTTCATTAGTACCATAAGTTGCATATTTCGCACATCTTACATTGTTTCCACCTGAAACTGGAACAAGATAACTTATTGCCGGAATATCCCAATTCATACAAGCCAAGGTAGTTGAATATGTTGGATGAGCATGTACTATTGCATTAATATCCTGCCTTTTATCATAAAAAATTTTATGCATTAAATATTCACTAGAAGGCTTATTGTTTCCATAAACCACATTACCATTCAAATCCATTACAACAATATCCTCTGATTTCATTTTAAAGTAATCAATACCACTTGGAGTTATAATCATAAGTTTTTCTTTTCTAATGAAAATACTAATGTTACCTCCTGTTCCCCTGGTTAATTTCTTTTCAATTAACTGCTTACCATATTCTACAATCAATTCTCTTTCCTTTATGAACATAAAAGCTATCACTCCTAATTGTTTTTAATTTCTTTACAATGTCACGTAATTATTATATCATTTTAGCAAAGGATTCCAAAATCTAAACTAAAACTGGGGGATAAAAAATGTTTCAATCACACTTAGGAGAAATGGCTGCACTGGCATGTGCAATATGTTGGACAATTACTTCTGTTGCCTTTGAATTTGCCGGGAAAAAAGTGGGTTCTATATCTGTAAATTTATTAAGACTTGTTATCGCATTTCTATTAGTATCAATATATAATTTATTTTCTAGAGGAATGATTTTACCAATTGATGCCACTGGATCTACATGGTTATGGTTAACCTTTTCAGGGATAATTGGGTTTGTAATTGGAGATTTATTTCTGTTTCAAGCCTTTGTTGAGGTAGGCTCGCGTATATCCATGTTAATTATGTCAGTTGTACCACCAATAACAGCGATTGTTGGATTTCTTCTCCTTGGAGAGAGAATTACTGCCTTGGGTATGGCAGGCATGATAATTACTATAGCAGGTATTGCACTTGTAATTCTAACAAAAAATCCAGAAGATAAAAAGGTTAAACTTTCACATCCTGTAAAAGGATTAACCTATGCTTTTATAGGTGCCTTAGGACAAGCTTTTGGACTTGTTTTTAGCAAATTTGGTATGGGATCCTATGATCCTTTTGCTGCAACTCAAATTAGAATTATTGCTGCAATTATTGGATTTTCGATAGTTATCACGGTATCAAAAAATTGGGATAAACTATTTGTGGCTTTAAAAGATAAACGAGCTATGAAGTATATTACAATTGGTTCATTATTTGGTCCATTTGTAGGTGTGTCACTTTCCCTTCTGGCTGTTCAACATGCATCGACTGGCATAGTTTCAACCATAACCTCAATTACTCCAATACTTATAATACCAATTTCGATTATAGCATTTAAGGAAAAAGTATTACCAAGGGAGATACTTGGAGCAATAGTAACTTTAGTAGGTATTTCACTTTTGTTTATATAACAGAAAATAATAGTTCGAATGATTTTTAGATAAGCCGCTATATGTAAGAAAAATTTGAAACAATTCAACTTGTTATGTATAATTAAATATATAGAGATGTAACAAACCCCGTCTTAGATAAGCATATAAAATCAAATAAATTATAGGAGGTTATTTAATATGAAAACTATTAGCCCATTAAAATCAAAATGGTCATTTATTCTCGTGTTTTCATTTGCATTTCTCTTATCCTTTCAACTTGGATCTTCAAAAGTATTAGCAGCGGATTCTAGTGCAGCCACTACGATTACAACAAGAACTATAAATATTACAGGTGATGGTGAAACGACTGCAACTCCTGATATAGCATACCTTTTTTTAGGTGTAACAACGGACAAGCCCACAACCACCGAGGCTGTAAGCGCTAATTCAATTTCCATAAATAATGTTATTGCTGCTATAAAAAAAGAAGGCATTAACGATGTGGACATTAAAACAACAAACTATAGTATTAATCCTAAATACAATTATGATAAGACCACTGGAGCAAGTATACTTGTCGGATATACAGTTTCAAATACTTTAAGTGTTACAGTTAGAGATATTGGTTCAGTTGGACGAATAATTGACATTGCTATAGCAAATGGATCAAATACTTCTAATGGAGTTAGTTTCGGAATCAGTGATTATGAAAAGTACTATAATATGGCATTACTAAACGCATTAGCAAATGCACAAGGTAAAGCACAGGTGGTTTCAAATTTTTTAAATATGAAATTAACAACACCAGTAAAAATAACTGAAAATTCCAGCGGAGTACCTAATGACTATCCTATTTCAATGAACTCTAAATTTGAACCTCCAACATCTTCAGCTTCTACTTCTATACAAGTTGGAACTTATAAAATAAAAGCAAATGTAAGTATAGTATACGAATATTAATTGAATATTTGTACAGGCCTATTTTAACAAAAGCAGTATTCTCATTCTTTGAGATATACTGCTTTTATAATTGGATTTAGCTTACTGCTTTTAATTTATCTGTTTTCATATTTCGAATATATATTTGTATAATATCTACATCTAAAACTTCTAACTGCTTGTCTACTTTTTTAGTTAATTTTAATTTTTTCGTTCTTTTATCCCTTAGATAGTATGTGAATATAAATGTATGATTTTCTTTATTATATGATACAGAATTAAATTTGAAGTTTAAAATCTTATTTTTTGTGTTTTCATAATAATCTATTTCATAAATAAATTCTGGATCATATGAAAATTTCTTAAGTTTGACCATGATCTTGTTCCATCTTTGATTTTTATAAGTAAGTATTAATCTTTTTCTATCTTTTGAATATTTACAGAAAATCTTTTCTTTCATTGAATAAAACTCCCTTTCTTATCAATAGGTATATATCTTTATAATATTGCTTTTCTATATTATACCATATTTATTATAATTTTGGTAAATATTTAAATAATATTATTTGAAATTTATCTACTTTATATTTTGTATGGATAGATTTAATTTGTAATTTCCATATATTAAAATCTCATCTAATAGTTCTACAATTTCTTCCTGAGTTGCTGAGGTTATTTTTAACAAATAGCAGCCATCACCACTTATTCTATTGGCTTCAGATATTAATGTGTTATTTTCAATATATTTTTGAAATGATGCATGATCGATTGTTTTCATAAATATAGTTACAAACGCAATTATTTTTTTACCAAGAATCTTTGAACTTATTTTTATTGTATACCCCTCAATTACTCCTAGTTTTTCCATTCGCTTTATCCTGTTTCTAACTGCCTGTCCAGTTAAATGGACTTCTTCACCAATCTGCTGCCACTGCAGCCGTGAATTTTTTATAAGCAGATTTAAAATCTGCATGTCTGTTTGATCAAGCATTAATTACTCAAATCCTTTCATGAAGAAATCATTTCTATTCATATATTTACTCTAATCAAGTAATGCTTATTATATAATAAATATATCATAAAGAATTGGAGGGATAAACATTGAAAATTCAATTGATTCGTCACGCTACATTAATAATATCTGTAAATAATAAAAGAATACTTGTAGATCCTGTATTAAGTGAAGCCGGATCTAAGGTACCTATTCAGAATGTACCAAACCAAAACTACAATCCATTAACAGAATTGCCTATAAGCATTGATAACATTATTAATTGTGATGCTGTACTTGTTAGTCATACTCATAGCGACCACTTTGATGACGCTGCAGCAAAATTATTACCTAAAAATACTCCTATATTCTGCCAACCTGAAGATGAAATGAAATTGCAATCCTATGGATTTATTGATGTGCAGCCTATTAATGATGCTTGTATTTGGAATAGTATAAGTTTTAATCGTACCAATGGAAAGCATGGCCATGGTGAAGTTGCTATAGAAATGGCACCAGTCTCTGGGTTTGTTATTTCATGTCCTAAAGAACCATCAATCTATGTTGCAGGGGATACAGTCTGGTGCAAAGAAGTTGAAGAAACTATAGAAAAATTTAAACCTGAAGTTGTTGTTTGCAATTGCGGTGGCGCACAATTTGACTATGGAGAGCCTATTACTATGACAACTCAAGATATACATGAATTATGCCGCAGGTATCCAAATATACAGATTGTTGCTGTTCATATGGAAGCATGGAATCATTGCAGGTTATCAAGAAAAGACTTAAAATACTATATCAATGCCAATAATATTAACAAAAATGTACTTATACCTGAAGATGGAGAAATATTAAATTTTTAAGTTAATAAAATGAGCCACGGGAACGTCCCTGTGGCTCATTTTAATCTACTATTTTGTTTGTCCCTCCATTGGATAGACTTTTGAAAAATCAATTGTCTTTAAGTTTAACTTTGATTTTTCCTGCAAGGTGTTTATGTCATTGGCTTTAATTAAGCCATTTGATAGGGTATATATAGTGTCATTTATATACAAAATTCTACCTACTGAATACTGCCCATTTACCATAGTGGTATCTTTCATTGAGTTACTAGATGCATCCGTGTGCGATATTTTTCCTTTAAGCTTTATACCACTTACTAAATCGATATTATAAATATATGCCCCCTGATAGTTTTGCTGTGAATCAGTAACAGGCAAAGCTAATAGGCTTTTCTCTTTGGAGAACAGTAGTGCCTTGTGGTTGTTTAAAACCTCTGAATAAGTACCTATACCTAGAGTTACCATAAACTGCTGAACTGGTTTGGTTACATCACTCACATCAAAGATTGCAATTTTCATACCCTTAGGTCTTGCTCTATCCATGCCCCCCTCATTAACTACAGTGGTGTCCATTCCAAAACCTATTAAATGTGTATCGTCATAAGGATGCAGGTAATTGGTGAACCCTGGTATTTTTAATTCTCCTAAGACCTTTGGGCTGGTTGGATTCTTTAAATCTATTACAAATAAAGGATCAGTAAGCATAAAGGTTACTATATATGCTCTATCGCCAATAAATCTAACGGAATAAATTTGCTCTCCACTAGCAAGGCCTTGAAGCTTCCCTACTGAGTTCATATCTTTATCCAGTATATAAAGATTATTGGTAATTTGATTTTGTGGAGTACTTGCCACACTTGTATTATATTCAGTAGTAGCAATTCTAAAGTAATCATTTCTTTCATCCATAGAAAACTGATTGGTTATGTTGCCGTTAACTTCACCTTTAGCCACAAATTTCACACCAGTATTTTCATAGGCGAATTTATAAAGTATTGTATTTGTAATCGCATTTTTATTTCCATCCTGAGTCCACTTAGTACCTGCTACATATAAATTCTTATCTGAGGAGTATATATTATTTCCTGAACCAAGAATGGTATTAATATTTACCTTTTCCTTATTATCATCAACATTATAAGCTGCTACCATTATATAGTTCGGTTCTATGGAGTCTGGAAGATAATTTATTTTATTATAATCAATGGTAATTTTATCTTTTCCAATGGCGCTGTCACTGTAATAAACCTTACCTATATTTGAATCCTCTTTAATATTGCCTATATTATTTAAATATTTATTTGCAACAACATATACTCTTGACCCAATCATTCTAGAAGAGGTATAAGTGCCGTCCATTTCAATGTCTCTTATTTTCTTAATATTTTTTTTATCTGACACATCAAAGCTTATTACCTTTGTAACTTGATTAGACGGTATCATATTGTAAGCTTTACTTTGGTCACCCTTTTGATTATCTATATTTTGATAGCTATTTCCAACCACCACCAAGATATTTTTCCTTAAAAAAATCCCATTTATATTATAATTATCTTCAAAGGTAATATTGCTTACTGCCTCCATATTTGAAGCTGGTTCTGCTTTTATAACATTAATAATTTTTTGTGCATTTACCTTGAAAATATATTCTCCATCGGTTTTTACTAAATCCTCTTCGTCAACTCCTTCAACCTGCAGGTTGGTCTTAGAATAGTCCTTAATGGAATTGGCTGTGGATTTACTATCTAAACTACTTTTTTCTGTTACTGTGTTTTGTTGCATGGCTGATTCATTAGTAACGACGCCCTTTATGGCTTGATCGTATTTCACACCATTATTTTGAACAATATATGTTTTTAGTAATTTCTCAAGGTTTTCTGATGACCCCACAATTGGTAGCGTATTGTTAGAATTAATCGCAATAAGAGATGTGTTGTTTGTGTTAAAAAGTTTTCCAGCTGAAGCGAGTCCAACAGCTAGAACTAAAGCTGCTGCTATAAGTGCAAAGGATTTTATCCCTGTTTTTCTTTTATATATCCTTCCCTTTTTTATGCCCTTCTCAATAGCTAAATTTAACTCTTTAGGAACCTCTATATTATCGTATTCTTTTTTAAGCTCATCCATACTATCTTTATTCATAATAGTTCCTCCTTAAAATCTAACCTAAGTTCTTCAAGCGCCTTATGCAAATTTGTTTTTACTGTTCCTATAGGACACTGAAGTGTTTTGGCTATATCCATCAAAGTCATATCCTGAAAGTACTTTAATATAACAATTGTTTTATATTTTCCCTGTAGCTTGTCAACCGCTGTCTTAAGATCAATTATCTGCTCATCATCCTTTGGAATTTCATAGACTTCAGAGTTTATATTCTCTTTAAAGGATTCAACTCTACTACTCTTATTAATACAATCTAAAGAAGTATTAATAAGTATCCTAGTTAACCAGGTATTAAAAAGACTTGGATCTTTTAGTTTTTTAATAGATATATATGCCTTATAAACTGTATCACTCACAATATCCAAAGCATCCTCTTTGTTTTTAACATAGGCATAGGCAGTTTTGTAAAGCTGTACATTTCGTTCGCTTATGAGTTCATAAAAAGCATTATCGTCTCCCTTTTGGGCTAATGTTATCTTCCCATTAGTATCCACTTTGTACCCCCATCTCAATTTTTCTAAATTATTTCGGTTCTATAATTTTATATATCAATCTTTATACTAATTAGACTGTCTAAAATTGCATTTGGTTTTATATATATTATAATATTTTATAACATAAGGAATTGAATGTGGTAAAATGATGATAATCAATAAGTTGGGTTTCAAAATAATAAAGAAGTGAGGGATATTTCATGCCTATAAATAAAGATGTTTGCCTTGGACTAATGACATGGCCGGAAATTGAACAACGCCTGAAGGAGTCTGATATTGCTTTGATTCCTGTGGGTCAGACAGAACAGCACGGTTTGCATGCAGGTACCGACCTGGATTCCCGCAATGCTGAGGGAATCGCCATTCGTGCTGCACTGGCTGCCTTCGACCTGGCAAAGCCCGTTGTGGCTCCAACAATTAGTTATGGATACAGTGACTTACCTGGTATGCGGGATTACCCGGGGGTATTCTCTCTGAGGGGAGAAACTCTAATTAACCTCTATTATGATGTCGCTTTCAGTTTAATACGCATGGGATTTACAAAAATTATTTTTGTAAATGGACATGATGCAAACCCGCCTTTTGTAAGCGAAGCCATGCGTCGTATTACAAAAAAAACTGGTGCATTCTGCGCCATGGGGCACATTTCAGAAATGAATCATGAGTTTGCTGAAAAAATATTAGAAAAGCATGACATGCCCTTTGACTTTGGCCATGCCTGCCTTATTGAAACCTCTATAGCAATGGCATTTGACATGGAAGTAAGAAAAGAACTGATGGTGGGGCATTATTGCGAAAAAACTGACGAATCCATCGGAAAAATATTTCCAAAGATACCTCCAGGAATCTCTTTCCCTGCATGGGAATGTCCCGAGGTAATGGATAAGATGTGGCGGCCAGGTTTCCCAGGGCCAAAAGGTAACCCAGTTGGCAGTACGAAAGAATTGGGGGAGAAACTAATTAATGCCACTATCAAGCCACTTATTTATTTGATTGATTCAATTAGGGATTATAAGCCCAATGTGAAAGAGCACATTGAATTTGAGATTTAGTGAACTGACTGCGTCTACCATGGGTGGTTATCCGAAGGAGCTGAACTTCTAACAGCTCCCAGGATTCACCTTAGGCTAGATATTGATTATTTGAATAACCACAATTCTTGAAATATTTCTTTAGTGTTCGTTATACTTCTGCAATACTCTATTAAATTCTTCTCCTTGTCCTATGCACAAGTATTCTGTTTCTCCATTATTTACAACTAACTTGAAAGCATATGCCTCATCTGATTCCATGGGACCAGCTATAACATATTCATTTCCATCCATTTTAATATCGTCAATCATTTCTAAATTCACTTTCTCACCATTTTCATTTAGAACAGTGATTATTTCATTATTTTTCATTTACATACCTCCTCTTTCACCTATTATGTTGCGCCTAAGTGAAGCTTTTATACCAAATTTTTAAAGACAGTGTCAATCTATTTGCTAAAAATCAACCACGGAAAGTATACTATTTTATGCAATTATAAAAGACATGCCAGCGCCTCCATTAAAGTGCTGACATGCCTTTATTTTTATAGATCCTATTTCCACAAATCTTTCCCAGATTCTTCAATTTCCTTTTTCCTTTTTAAGGTTTCACCTTTGTTAATTATTATGAAACTTCCTTCAATATCTAATATATCACCCTCTGCAGCAGTTGCGGGTATTTTGCTTTTTTCAATATCCATCATAGTCCTATCATCTTTTTCACAAACAGCATATAAACCTTCAAATCTATCAATTGTCACTCTCATTTAATCATCTCCTCGCGTAATGTATTATTCCACATTCATTAGTGCTATATACAATATCTAAATTTTCTATATATAGTCTACCTCTTCTGTCTTTAATTTAAACCCATTTATCTCAACATCTTCATTTAATTCTATAATCAGGCATTTTCTCCCCCTTTTATCTATTATCTGTTTTACTGCACTCAAATCTCTTGGGGTAATAGTAATGTTAGTATTTTCATTCTCTATTTTTATAGATTTGCTTTTGAAATCTGGTATTATATTTTTTACCTTAAATTCATAATCGCTGCCACAAATATCTTCAAATGCACTTTTTACCCCTTCAGTATTTTCTATACCACTGTCTTCTAGAACCCTTTCTATATATCTCATATTAACAGTTGGTTCCTCTTCATCATAGTTTTCTTCCTGTTCTAAATTCTCATTTATTTTCTCATATATCTCCTGCATTGTATCAGCTTTAATACTGTCCCCTATTACTGCATTAAGTATTGCATTAAAGTTCTCTTTTTCTTCTATAGCGGTTGGTTTAATATCGCAGCCCAACACATCCTCCACAAAGCTTGTATTTATTTGTTTTGCTTTTGATGAATAATATATCGCCTTATTTACATCTATATATTGTGAAGAGAAACTTGGAAACATAAAGCCATCAAGCGGACTTTTTAAATTTATTACCATGTCTAGTGCTGAATTAGGTTTGAATTGCATCTCTGAATAATCAAACTTTAAAACCTTTTTTGGTACATCTACTTTATTTATACTGCATAACATAAATTCTATACCTTGTACATAATCATCTATAGCTTCTTCAGCCTCTATGCTTGCTTTTTTATTTCCTTTATAATATTCAGCCTGCATAAAATTTATGACTATATCCGTATCATAAGTATAGTTTTTAGATATTTTGTCCACTATTCCATCTGCAGCTGCCACTATTCCTTCTTTATTACTAAGAGCTTTGTACAAAATATGTTGAGTATTTTCAACCTCAATTGAGGCTGCAACTTCATCTAATTGTTCAATTGTATTAGGAGTTTTAAAATTAAGCTCAAACACCTTAGAATCTATGGTACCTGTTAACACTTTTTTAAAGTTTTCAATATAGAGCTCTGCCTTTTCAGTATCCATCTTTTCAAAATAATTTAATTCTTTTATTATAATCTCTCCGTTATCTTTTTTTAGATACACACTATATACTTCTTTTATTTTAAGTACATAGCTTTCTAATTTAAATTCTTTTCTTATATCAGCTAAATCCTTTTTATTCATAATTTTATGAGCTCCTCATCCATTTAAAATTTTAGTCTATATCTATTTTAACATTTATCTAATATTTTGTAAGCCTTCATATAAACTAAAGGTATTCTGAAAAAAGTTTTTCACTCAAAACATGGGCATTCTTAACCCATTGGTATATTCAAAACTTTTCCTATAAACACCCTTACCAGTTCTGGATCAAACTGAGAACCTGCATTCTCCTGCAGTTCTTGTATAGCAATTTCTTTAGGCAGAGCACATCTATAACTCCTTTCGCTAGTCATTGCGTCATAGGCATCAGCTATGGTTATAATTCTTGACTGAAGAGGTATCTGATCTTTTTTTAAACCTTTTGGATATCCCTTCCCATCCCATCTTTCATGATGTGCTAATACAAATTTAGCCATTTCTGACATATCATTTACTGTGCTTAGTATGCGATAACCTATTTCCGGATGACGCTTAATTTCTTCCCATTCACTTGCGCTAAGCTTTCTAGGTTTGTTTAGTATTTTTTCATCTATAGCTATTTTCCCTATATCATGTAGCAGTCCTACAGTTTTTAGTTCTTCAATTTCTTCCTCAGGTAAACCAATAGTTTGTCCTATACTTTGGCATAATGCTGAAACTCTATGTGAGTGCTGTTCTTCCCTTTTATTTTTCTCATGAAGAGTACTAATAATAGCACTAACAGTTTTTCCCCTCATATTCGGACTTTCGAAAAGTTTTTTCTTATACATATGGTCTTCAGCTTTTTTAAATATTTCCTGAATTTGTTCTTCCCTTATTTTCTTAGTTTGCCATCCTAGTGAAATTGATATATCAAAAGAGCCTAATTTTTCTTGCAGTGCTATAGCTTTAATACGCTTGGCAATTTGTTCTGCTTCATCATTATCTGTTCTAGGTAATAAAATAACGAATTCATCTCCGCCAAGTCTAGCAATAATGTCATCGGCCCGACATCCCCTTGTAAACACCCCTGCTACTTTTTTAAGAAGTTCATCTCCTATGGAATGACCAAAAGAATCATTCATAAGTTTTAATCCATTTACATCTGCCATAGCAATGGTCAATGGAAGATTTCTTTCAACATCCAGCCGTCTTAACTCTTCTTCAAAAAATCGCCTGTTATATAAACCTGTTAATTCATCATGATAACTTAAATATTCTAATTTCTGCTCCAATCGTTTTCGTTCAGTAATATCTCTGTATATTCCAAATACACCTACTTGTTTGTTTTCAAAAATTATTGGGTATCCAAGTATAAAAACATCAACAAGACTTCCATCTTTTCTCATCCTAACAGTTTCATGTTCAATGGTATTTCCCTTCATATAATTTTCTGAAATTTGCATTGCTTCTTCCATAGACTCAGCTTGTACAATTCTATTATTTACATGATAATTTATAAGTTCATCTTTAGTAAATCCAAAAAGTTTTTCAAAAGCAGAATTTATATCAATAAACCTATCTTCAGTATCAATTATACATACAGCTTCAGGTGAATTTTCGAAAAGTTGGTCAAAATAATTTTTCTGCAATTCTAATGCTTTTTCTGAATCTTTTTTATGTGCAATATCTTTATATATTGCACATAAACCAACTCGATTTGTATCAAGTATTAAAGGAAAAGCATCAACTTTTACTTCTATTAATTTTCCATCTCTTCTTCTTAGTTTGGTTTCTGAACTAGTTGTACCTCTATGAATTGCTATTTGGGAAATCTCAAAAACATCCTTTGTTTCAGGGCATGTAATAATATCATTTACATGTAATCCTTTTAGTTCATCACTTTTGTATTGTAAAATTTTTTGGAAAGATCTATTTGCATTTATGATTCTATCTTTATTGTCAAGTATAAGGATGCCGTCTTGAAAATTTTCAAATAGTTTTTCAAGATATGCTGTTTGAAATTTTAATTCTTCATTCAGCCTTAATAACCCTTTGTTCTTGACCGTATAAGTATGATAAAATATAGAAAATATAATCAACATTATTATTGGAACCCCAAAGTTCATAATTTCAACACCTTCCAAATAGTTATTCTGAATTATTACTTTATTTATATTTAGAATATAACATTATTATATTCTAAATTATTCCAATATTCTATATATTTTACAATATTTTATTTACCCTCATCAACTTATTGAAGACAAAATGCTTCGGGATGTAAAATCAAAAGCCAGTCAAGGTGACTCTAAATCACCTCAACTGGCTAATAAAATACCTCAAAATACCCTTGACTTGCTTGGAAATATCTTTTTTCGTGAATCTTAGTTAACTTGCAATAATTTTTTTCCCCTGACCTCTTTGGGAGATTGGTACAATAGGTCTAACTTGACTTGTCAATAAAATAATAGCACCTAATATAGATATTCCTGCACCTAAATATAATGCATAGGCATATCCGTAATGATCAACAACAACCCCTGTTAAGAGTGGAGCTGTTATACCTCCAATTGTGGCACAGGTTGCATACAGTCCGGTAATTTTGCCAGCATTTTTGGGAGAAAAGATGATTGGCATGGAATAATATCCACCCATTGTTAAACATAATACTCCATTTGATGCTGATATGAACGCTACTGCAGCGACAGGACTTGAAGCTTGAGATCCTAGTACCAATAATATACCAGCTCCCACCATCCCCAATAGCGGAAACAGCTTTCTACCCATATTATGACCAAATTTTTTAGCTGCTTTGTCAGCTAAATATCCACCTAAAGGATATGTAAAGGTTGCAACAATATAAGGCAGCATTGAGGAAATAGCACTTGTGCCCATTGTGAAACCTCTGCCTTTGACAAAGTATGTTGGCAGCCAGGTCATAAATAAATAGAATAAATAGTTTGTACAGAAAAACGAGATTGCACCAGTCCATACTGATGGAGTTGAAAATATATCTTTTGAAGTTAAGTTAACAACCTCACCTGAATTGTCCACCATAACTCCTTGATCAGCTCTAATATATTCTATCTCCTCTTTGGTTATTGTAGGATGTTGTTCTGGCTTATTCTTTCCTAATTTCCACCAAACCAATACCCAAATTGGTGCAAGAAAAGCAAAGGAATGGAATACCATCTGCCAGCCCCAATTTTTAATAATCCATGCTGAGAGCGGCATTGCCAGGGCAATACCAATAGAAACGCCCATTATGCTCATTCCCCATGCTAATCCTGATTCCTTCTTAGGTACCCATTGTGCAATGATTGAACCCATGGCGGGTAAAGAAACTCCCTCACCCCAGCCCATTGCAATACGTATCACTATCATAAGACCTAAGGTTGCTCCAAACGGAGTAATAAAAACAAATACTGACCACCATATTGCTCCGAACATTACAACTTTACCACCACCAAATTTATCTGCTAACCATCCACCTGGAATCTGAGTACAAGCATAACCAATGAAAAATGCTGTGGAAACTAAACCAAACTGAGTTGCAGTCCAACCAAAGTATTTCATCATGCTTGGACCTGCCATAGACATACATGATCTGTCCATATATAGTACTATATAACAAACTGTCAACAACAAGACAATTTTCCATCTTTTGTTACCAATTTTTGAATTCATAATTATTCCCCCTTGTATTTTATAACTTATAAGAAATAAAAACGTTAGTGGTTGAATATATCGTTATTATTTTATCATTTTTTTCTTGAAAACGGCAGTACCGCAATTAACCATTTTGCTGTACTGCCTTTATGTCACTTCTTAATTTGTTTCTACTTGTCCTTTATGTTTTACTGGTTCAAGATTTGCAATAAGAGCTAAAATAGAACCTATAATACATATACCTGCACATACCCATAATGCATAACCATATGCAACTGCCTTAGTTGCACCAGCTCTTAGACCAGCATCGATTACAATACCTGTTACGGTTGGTGCAAGAACACCGGCAATAGCACCTAGTACTCCTTGAAGACCAGAATAAACACCGGATAGAGAACGACATATAGATGGTGCTACTGAGAAATAACCACCCATAGTCAGGCAAAGGAAGCCATAGGATAAGGATACACATACTATTACTAAAGTTGGATCAGCAACATTTGCACCTATGAAAATAAGAATTGCGGCACCAACCATACCAATTACCTGTACTAATTTACGTCCGATTTTATCTCCGAATTTACTGGAAGCTGCGTCTGCAACAAATCCGCCAATAAAGTAAGTAAAGAAACCTACGATATAAGGAGCAGCCCCAGCGCTGATTTTCATACCACGTCCAATGATAAAATAATTTGGAAGCCATGTAGTGCAGAAGAAATACATATAAGTTGCACATGCATAAGATATGCACATTAACCATACTGCAGGAGTACTCATAACATCAGATTTTGTAATGTTCGCATTTGATACTGTCTGAGACTCAACCTTCTGTTGAATGTATTCAAGCTCTGCTTTGTTAACTTTTTTGTGCTCTGCTGGGTCAGATTTACCAACAAGTAACCATATAATACACCAAATTGGGAAGAAAATTGCATATACGAAGAATAGTTTTTGCCATCCAATGATAGGAAGTAATGCTGCAGCCAAGTACATATTAATTGCTGAACCTAATGGGCATCCTGCCTGTACCAAACCACATGCAATACCGGATTCTTTCTTTGGGATCCATCTTGTAAGGTTTGACATTGCACCAGGAACTATACATCCTTGTGCCACACCTTCAAATGCACGTATCATAAGCATAAGTCCTATTGAAACACCAACAACAGGTGTTAGGAAAGTAAATAATCCAGATAGCAGCAAGCTTACTACTAGTACCTTTGTGGCACCGTACTTATCTGCAATTGCACCTGATGGTATCATTGTAATCATGTAACCTATAAAAAATGCAGTTGAAGCATATCCAAATTGTGTTGAAGTCCATCCAAACTGTTTCATAATAGCAGATCCGGATACTGAAAATACAGTTCTGCCTAAGAACATTACCATGTATGAAAGTGAAAGAGTAGCTGCTACGCCCCAGCGTACATTAGATTTTTTTGCAATATTATTGAGGTTTAAAGTGTTTTGCATAAAAATTCCTCCTAAATTATTTATTATTGAAATAGAAATTATGATAAAGTTATGATAAACTTATGATATAAATTTAACTTAATTATGCCTACATTTATGAGGAGGTATCACATGAACCTGAATCAATTATACTATTTTAGAAAATTGGCTGAATTACAACATTTTACACATGCAGCAAAAGAATTGTACATAACCCAGCCTAGTTTAAGCGGTTCTATTTCTTCCTTGGAAGTGGAACTTGGTATTGAATTGTTCCACAGGCAGGGTCGAAGCGTTAAACTTACAAAGTATGGCAAAGAATTCTATAAGCATGTCTCCACCGCTTTAGATGAACTGGAAAAGGGAATTGAAATTGCCAAAGAAGAATCTGGCGCCCTAGGTGGAATAATTGATATAGGCTGTATTCCCACTATCATTGGAGATTTTCTGCCAATGGTAATAAACAACTATTTGCGTAATGTAAATTCTAAAACCAGGTTCAATATTTTCAATGGTATGACCTTTGATATTATAGAAGGCATCAAGTCAGGAAAATATGATATAGGTTTTTGTTCCTCTGTAGAAAGCGAATCAAGCATTGAATTTATTCCAATTATGACCCAGGAACTCATCCTTCTTGTAAACAATTTCAGTCCACTGGCTAAAAAGAAGTTTGTCCACCTGGATGATCTTCATGACTATTCCTTGATTACCTACCGTGAAAATTTGCCTATCGGAAAAACCATTATGAAGATTTTAAAAGCTCATGATCTTCACGCAACCTATGCTTATGATGATGAAATAACTATTGGCGGAGTGGTAGCTTCAACAGATTATGCTGCTATTACTGCACGTACACCTTTTTTACTTCAGTTTCGTAATTTAAAACTTATTAAGTTGGACATACCAGCTGATGCGCGTAAGTTATACATGTGCTATAGTAAAGATAACTATCGTTCCAGACCAGTAGAAATATTCACAAACTATATAATAGATAATGAACGAAAACTACCGGATTAAGACTGCCAGCTGGCATGCATCCTTTCTAGCGGGATTTTTATCAATCCTTTTTCTTTTATGTATACATAAATTTCAAATCCTCTTTTACACCGAAAAGTACATTCCAGGCAAGGATCTTCATCACAGTACACATAAGCATCTTCATCTGCCATAGCAAACATAAAGGATGTTTTTAGGGGATTTGTTACATACTTTAGCTGTCCCCCTGTAAATGTCTTAAGATAAATCCATTCTATTGAAATTGTTCCCTTTTTTATTTTCCAGAAAACCTCTACAGCATTTTCATTGTAGCCACCTATGATTTTATAATCAATCAATACCTCATCAGAAATTTCTGAGGAAGCTTTTTCCTCCAATGGCTCCATTATTTCATTACAGCATATGGTCACTGCACCGGTTTTTAGTCTGGTTGCCTGAAAGACGCTACCACAATGTCTGCATTTATAAAATATTGTTTTTGGGCATTGAATTCTTGGCTTTGTTGTTTCTCTGGACCTTTTGGGACCAAATTCCTGTTGTTGCAATCTGATTCCTCCTGAGTTTTCATTCGGGCTTTCAAGTTTTCCCGCAATAAACTTTTTTTCACCTTTCCACTATCAGTTCTTAGTATTTTATCTATGATTTCAATTCGTTCTGGCCAATATCTCTTAGGGATTTTTTTGTGTTTCATGTATTCTATTATTTCTTCTAACTCTAAAGATTCCACTCCTGATTTTAAAACAACATAAGCACAGATTCGTTCACCAAGACGTTCGTCAGGCATTCCAATCACAGCCTGATCCTTAACCTTTGGATGTCCTGCAATATAGTCACTGATAAGGTTGGAGTTAAGATTTTCCCCACCTCTAATTATCATATCCTTTTTTCGTCCAATTACATGGATGTTGCCCTTTTCATCGCCTACACATAGGTCGCCGCTATAGAACCATCCTTCATCGTCCAATACTTTATCGGTTTCTGTCTTGTCATTTATATAACCTACAAATACATTGGGTCCCCTTGAAGCTTCTTCTCCCATAGTCCCGATTGGTACTACTTGTCTATTCTCATCTACAATGCGTACCTCAACCCCTTCAATAGCCCTTCCTGATGTGCTGCCCATTAATTCCAGGGTTTCCTCTAATCTTACAAACGCATGAGGAACACTTTCTGTAGATCCATAAACCTCACACAGCTTAATTCCATATTCATAAGCTCTTTGTACCATGTCACCCGGTATAGGTGCTCCTCCACAAAGATAAAATTTTAACGAAGTTAAGCGAATATTTTCTGCCTTCATCTCATTTAAAAAATCATATATAAAAGGAGTGGAACCCATGGAATAAGTGCATTTTTCAAAGTTCATCAGCTCAATAGCTGCTTTACTATCAAATTTGCTTTGTAAAACTACTTTTGCCCCTAAGAGCATGGGTGCAATTATTCCATGGTGAAAACCAGTAGCATGGTTTAAAGGTGCTGGCATAAACATGATGTCATTTTGTGTGAGTCCCAGTTCCTTATTAAAATTACCTTCGCTGAATATTATATTGTTATGTGTCAGCATAACCCCCTTTGCAGCTCCTGTGGTTCCAGAAGTGCAAAGGATAGCTGCAATATCGTTACTGTCCACTCTAACGTCATCGCCCAAAGGAGGGTACTCTAAAAGGATTTCTTTCAAAGTAACAGTATCGCTATGTTTTTCCTTAAGGTTATCAAGTAACACTATATACTCCAGATTTTTTATATGTTTTCTGACTGACAGAATTGATTGTTCATAGTCTGTTTTATGATGCAAAGTTGGGCAAAGGAAGATTTTACTGCCGGTCAGATTTAAAAGATACGCAACTTCCTCTGAGCTGTAGCACATACCAATAGGGTTGATCACAGCCCCTACTTTCATGCAGGCAACAGTGACGAGAACAAATTCACTCCACACTGGAACCTGGAATGAAATTACATCCAAAGTCCTTACTCCCATTTTAAGAAAATAAGCGGCAATGGCTCCTGCTTTTTCATCCACCTCTTTGTAGGTATAACGATATCCTCTATCATCTACCACAAACTCACGGTCTCCATATTTTTCAACTGAAGCGTTCCAGTAGTCCAAAAGTGTTTTCTTTCCCCAATAGCCCATTTCTTCATATAATTTTTTTTGACTAGCATTTATTTTCATTCCATCTATCATTTCTTATCTCCTTATAAAAAAGAGTATAACGAAAAGCTTTGACTGATTACATATTCTTTGCTAAACGAATCTCCTTGATTAGTTCAGGAAGCACTTGAAACAAATCCCCTACTATACAGTAATCTGCAACTTCAAAAATAGGTGCAGTTGCATCTTTGTTTATTGCTATAATTGTATCTGAAGAGCTCATTCCGGCCACATGCTGAACAGCTCCGGATATTCCACATGCAATATAAACTTTTGGTGAAACTGTCTTACCTGTCTGACCTACCTGCATAGTCTGAGGCATCCAGCCAGCATCTACAACTGCTCTAGAGCATCCAACGGCTCCTCCAAGAACATCTGCCAGTTCCTTGAGCATTTCAAAGTTTTCAGGGTTTTTCATTCCTCTGCCGCCGGATACGATATATTCTGCTTCTTCCAGTTTGATTCCAGATACATCAGATGATTTAATAAAATCAACTACTTTTGTAATGATGTAAGCTGCGTCTACTCTGATGTTCTCTCTAATAATTTCAGCCTGATTCTTTTCGTTCTTCTCTTGTTTCTTAAATACACCAGGTCTACAAGTACCCATCTGTGGACGGGTTTCACTGCAAAGTATCTGTGCATAAAGGTTACCGCCAAAAGCCGGTCTTTCCCATACAACATTTCCAGTTTCCTCTTCTATGCTTAAAGCAGTGCAATCTGCTGTAAGACCTGTTCTTAAACTAACTGCAATTTCAGAACCAAGCTCTCTTCCTTTAATAGTGGCACCTATCAGAAGAGTATTTGGCCTGTATTTGTGGATTAATTTCAAAAAAGCATGTCCATAGGCCTCTGAAGTATAATCCTTATATTCTTCTCCTTGTACAACATAAACTTTATCTGCTCCAAAATCATTTGCCGCTTTAATTGCAGTATCTACATCCTTGCCAATTACCACTGCACATAATTTCTGCTCTAGACTATCAGCGAGCTTTCTTCCCTGTCCGAGCAACTCTAAACCAACGTCCTTCGGCTGTCCCTGAAAGCATTCTATAAAAACCCAAACGTCCTTGTATTGTTCTAAATTCATGACCAAAAGCCTCCTTTATAATATTTTTGCTTCTAACAGCTTTCCAACTAAAGCTTTTGCTGTATCTTTTGGATTTATTAATTCTATTATTTCACCACAGGCCTGTCTTTTCGGTGTGAATGTTGCTTTAACTCTTGTTGGCGAGCCTTTAAGGCCAATTTTTGTAGTGTCCATATCCGGCAAATCCGTTAAATGAATTTCCTCAATTTCGGCTTTCAGAGAATCAATTTTCCCTCTAATGGTTGCATATCTTGGTTTGTTGCTTACTTTTGTTAATGTTACAAGAATTGGAAGTTTTGATTCAACAATTTCAACGCCTTCTTCTACCATACGTCTTACAACCACCTTGTCACCGTCCATTTTCATGTCCAGTACATAGCTCAATCTATTAACTCCCATATGTTCTGCAATACTTGTACATGTTTGTCCTGTATCTCCATCAATCGCCTGAATTCCGCCAAGAATTACATCAAAGGGTCCTAGTTTCTCAATTACTTTGGATAATATATAGCTAGTTGCATAAGTATCAGACCCGCCAAAGGCTCTGTCTGTAACTAAGTATGCTTTATCTGCTCCCATAGAAAGAGCAATTCTTAAAGATGATTTTGCCTGATTTGGACCCATGGAAATTGCAGTTACAGTACCACCATAAAGTTCCTTCAACTGCAGTGCCTGTTCTATAGCATTTTTGTCAAATGGGTTTACAATACTTGGGACACCTTCACGGATGAGTGTATTTTTAACTGGATCAATTTTAATTTCGGTTGTATCGGGAACCTGTTTTACGCAAACAACGATGTTCATTTCGTTTCCTCCTTACTTATATTCCTTTTCTAATACGCCTGCAATGGTCATTCTCTGGATCTGGTTAGCTCCTTCAAAAATCTGGAATACTTTACAGTCTCTCATTAATTTTTCAACTGGATATTCCTTGCTGTATCCATAACCACCAAAGATCTGAACTGCATTTGATGTAACTTCCTGCGCACAGTCCGATACAAAAGCTTTAGTAATAGAACCTTCTTTACGAACCAGGCTTCCATTATCCATTAATCTCATAGTGTTGTTTACAAGCACTCTTGAAGCTTCTGTTTTAATTGCCATATCTGCAAGCATCTGCTGAACCATTTGGAATTTAATCAGAGGCTCACCGAACTGCTTTCTTTCTTTTGCATATTTTACTGCTTCATCTAAAGCTCTTTGCATAATACCTACAGCTAAAGTAGCAACAAATGCTCTTGATAAATTCAAAGCATTTAGTGCAAGCTTGAAACCTGATCCTTCTGGTCCAACCATGCTGGAAGCAGGTACTCTTACATTTTCAAGAGTAAGATCTGTAGTATTGGATAATCTAAGACCCATTTTATTCTCATGGTTTCCAACAATTATACCCGGTGCATCTGCATCAACTATAAATGCAGAAATTCCTTTGGCACCTGCTTCTGGTTTGGTCTTTGCAAAAACTACAAATAGAGAAGCTATTGCACCGTTAGTGATAAAAGTTTTTGATGCATTTATAATGTAATCATCGCCATCTTTTACAGCGGTTCCCCTCATTGCTGCAGGATCAGAACCTGCATTGGGCTCTGTAAGAGCAAATCCTGCAAAGTTACCTTTTCCAATAACATCTGCAAAATATTTTCCTTGTTCAGGAGTTCCTGAAAGAATTACATTTCTTAAAGCAACAAAGGTCGTAACAAGAGTAATTGCATAACCCGCATCTACTTTTGCAAGTTCTTCAAATATCATAGCTGTAGTTTCATAGCTTAAACCTGTTCCGCCATACTCTGCTGGAATTTCAAGCATATGAAGCCCCATATCAAAAGCCGGTTTAAATAATTCTCTTGGACACTCACCTTTTTCGTCACACTCTTGAACGAACGGCTTAATTTCGTTTTCAGCCATTTCCTTTACAAGAGCAATTAATTCTTTCTGTTCGTTGGAGTACATTAAGCTCATTTATTTCACCCTTCCTGTTATTTTTTTAGAAGTTTTAACCCAACTACAGCGCCTTGATTTATGCTTTCCTTTATCTCTGCATCACTGTAGCCTAATTCTTTCATAATTAATTCAGTATGTGCCCCTTGTGGTTCGCATGTTTCAAGTCTAATCTCAGGAATTGAGTCAAATAAAACTGGATTAGTTGGAACAATTCTTTTTCCTGAAGGGTAGTCTATTTTTGCTAAAACATTGTTTGCCCAAGCCTGCTCATCCTCATAAACATCTAATGGTTCGTTTGCTGCTTCACATGGCAGCTCATTTTCAGCAAGCATTTTTACCAAATCCGCTCTATTTATCTTAGCTATTGCTTCATCTATTCTATCTATTACATCACGATTAAGCTTCTCAGAATTTATTATTGCGCAATTATTGTATTTTGTATTATCTACCATATCATCAAGACCTAATAAAGCCATGATTTTGTTATAATCTCTGTCATATTCAGGGCAGCACATTATTACCCATTTGTCATCTTTTGTTCTATAACAATTGTTGAACGGATTTACAACTTCTTTTCTAGTCTTTGGATATGTGTTTCCGTACTGTGCAGAAATCATGGCAACGCTCAACATAAAGGATGCGGAATGCTGAAGACTAACTATTACCTTATCACCTCTGCCTGTTCTCTCTCTGTTAAACAATGCTCCATTGATGCCTGCCGCCAGAAGCATAGAAACCTGGAAATCACCGAATCCATTAGGTGGATTCATAGGAGATCCGCCTTTTTCTACAGTTGTTCCTAAAACTCCTCCTCTTGCCATATAGCATGTAGCGTCAAAACCTGGGGTGTCTTTCATAGGACCTTTTTCTCCATATCCTACACACTGAGCGAAAATTAGTCTTGGATACTTTTCTTTCAATGTATCGTAATCCAATCCAAGTTTAACTAATCCTTTTGTTCTTGTATTTGTAACAAATACATCTGCTTCTGCAAGAAGCTTGTTCATAACCTCTAGACCACATTCAGTCTTTAAGTTAATAGTAATAAATCTCTTGTTCATGTTTGCAACGTCAAAAGCCAAGTTTTCCTCATCACTAAATGGCATATTAAACACTGCACCTTGCCCTCTTGCAGGATCTCCTTTTGGAGCTTCTACCTTTATAATATCAGCACCCCATTCTCCTAGCACTCTACAAGTTGTAGGAGCTGCTAAATATGTAGTTAAATCTACAATCTTAACTCCTTTTAATGGTTCCATTTCTATCCTCCTGTTTTTTTCCTATTTAAGTTATAGCCTTTCGAATAACTCCGAAAGGCTATATTTAGTCAATTCATGAAGATAAATTAGTCAATAACTCCGCCGCTTGCTATAAGCTTTCTGGAAGCTGTTAATCTCTGAACTGTTCTTGGACCTTCTTCTAACCACATTGCACGACAGTCACGGTATAATCTTTCAACTGGTCCGTAAACGCAATCTTCGAAGTATCCTATTCCTCCAAATATTTCTAACATTGAATCAGATACTGTTCTTACAGTGTTAATACTGTGAAGTTTACACATAGCTGCTTTCATTTCAATATCTTTACCTGCTTCAAAATCTTTTGCGAAATCGTAAACCATCATTCTTAATGCCCATATTTCAGTTCCCATATCAGCTATTGTCTGTTGAATAGCTTGTCTAGCTACTAATGGTTTTCCAAATGTTACTCTGTCTTTTGCTCTTGCAATTGTCATTTCTAACATTCTCTGAGCCATACCAAGATTACTTACTGCTATGTGAGCTCTTGATACTGATAAGGAATGCATTGCAATCTTAAGACCATCGCCTTCATTACCAAGTAAATATTTCTTGTTAAGTCTCATGTTAGTAAATTTCAATCCAGCATGTCCAGCTCCACGGCAACCCATCATATGAGGCATTGGAACGATTTCATAACCTGGTGTGTTAACTGGTACGAAGAATGCTGATAATCTGTGGTCTTTGTCTGCATCTGGATTAGTAACAGCAATTACATATGCGAATTCGCAACAGTCAGTATGGGAAATTAAGTATTTTTCACCATTCAATATATAATCATCGCCGTCTTTTACAGCCATTGTATGCAAGTCTGCTCCTGTGCCGCCTGTTTCTTCAGTTAAAGCGAAACATGTGAAGATTGTCTTATCTGCGAACTTTGTCATATATTCATCTTTTAATTCTTTATTTCCAAAATCATCAAGTATTCTCCAGTTCATGTCTGCAGCATAATGAAGATGCATACGCATTCCGCCTGGTCCTCTGCTGAACTCTTCTTGTACCTGTAATATCTGTAATTCGCTTAATCCCCATCCGCCGTAACATTCTGGAACGCAGCATCTGTATAAGTTGTTTTCAATTGCTAAGTCAAAGAATTCTTGTGGAAACTTATTAGTTACCTCTACTTCTTTTTGTATTCTTTCAAAAGGACCTTCAGCTAAAGCTCTAATCTGTTTCAAGTAAGCTTGAAACTCTTGTTCATTAATTTTTGCCATTTTATAATTCCTCCTTGATATTTTAATAACAATTTCTACAAGTTCATTATATTTTGTTTTCTTCCATAATTCCAATAGCTAGTAATCCTTGTTTTCGCAATTAATTATTGTTCCAAACTATGTATGCATGTATGTTTTTTTAAAATTATCCTATTCAGTATTGTTTAATAGCATGTCCTTTTAATTTCCATCCTGTGTTCATATATCCTATTGCCCTTCAATCCTTGATAACGTTTACTTTACATGATTTGTCAGTATTCGAGTCTATTTGTCACCATGTTTGTTAAAAGGCAGATTAATAGGTATTGCTCCCTTAATTCTTCGTTTTTTATTGTTTTTGACTATGTATAGGTTTTTCTATTTCATTAATTCCTCCTATATGTTACTATCTATCTTAATATTTGATAGATTTGTTTCTATTCTAGGAGGGTAATTCTATGAAATTTTCTGTTCTTATGGGCAGTCCGAGAAAAAACGGAAATACATCTGCCTTGCTAACACCTTTTATTGAAGAGTTGGAAAAGGAAGGTGAAGAGGTAGAGTGTGTTTGGTTATACGATATGAATATAGAACCATGTATTGCCTGCAGAAACTGTCAAAAGGACTGGACATCTTTTGCATGCATACATCAGGATCAAATGCAGGGAATTTTTGATATGGTGTTAAACAGCGACTTTATTGTCTTTGCCACACCAATTTACTCGTTTTATTGCACAGCACCTATGAAAGCTGTATTGGATCGTCTTGTGTATGGTATGAATAAATACTATGGAGATGAAAAAGGCCCTTCTTTATGGGCAGGTAAAAAATGTGCAATTCTTGCTACCTGTGGATATAAACCTGAAAAAGGAGCGGATCTATTTGAGGATGGAATGATCCGATACTGCAAGCACTCTAAATTGGAGTATATCGGGATGCTGGCCGTGAGGGACCTTGGCTATAAGACAGAGTTTGTTACAAAAGAAAAGATACAGCAAGCTAGAGATTTTGCACACTATCTATTATTGCACAAATGTTTTAAAGAATTCTAAATATGATTTGAAGCATGTGCTTTCTTAGCTGATACATAATTAACATTGTAGCCCAAATATGTTTAAATATGATACAATATAAGCAAACTAAAATACGTAAGAGGTGCAGTATGGAAAAGAGAAGAAACGTGTCTATGTCAGTAATTAAAAGACTACCCAAATATCATAGGTATTTGGAAGGATTAATGAAAAATGATGTGAATAGAATTTCCTCTAAGGACTTAGGGGAAAAGATAGGGTTTACAGCCTCTCAAATAAGGCAGGATTTAAATTGTTTTGGCGGCTTTGGCCAGCAGGGATATGGCTATAATGTTTCAGATCTCTATAATGAGATTAGTGATATTTTAGGGCTTACGCGGAAATATAAAGTAGTAATTGTGGGCGCAGGCAATATCGGTCAGGCCATAACCAATTATACAAAATTTGATAAGCTCGGATTATCAATAGAAGCATTATTCGATAAAAATCCAAAGCTTATCGGCATAAAAATAAGGGATATTGAAGTAAAAGATATTGATACCTTGGAGACCTTCCTTGCAAGCAGCCAAGTGGATATTGGAGTAATATGCGTGCCAGACAAATACGCTCAAGGAGTATGTGATATTTTAAGCAGGAATAACGTTGGCGGTATTTGGAATTTTGCTCCGGTGGATCTAATAGTTCCAGATAACATAAAAGTAGAAAATGTTCATTTAAGCGATAGTCTGCTTACCTTGACATATTTATTGAATGAAAAGTAAGTGGTTTGAGAAAAGCTGGATAACAATCATTTTGAATGATTGTTACCCAGCTTTTGCGTTTTTAGTTACACTTCTATCTGTTTTTCATTTCAATATAATCTTTTTTTACTACAATGCTTTTATATGCAGGCCTCATTATCTTCTCTGCATTCACAAGTTCCTCCAGACGATGTGCGCTCCAACCAACAATTCTTGCCATAGCAAAGATGGGTGTATACAGTTCCAAGGGGATGTCTAACATGCTATACACAAAACCGCTGTAAAAGTCCACATTTGCACTAACACCCTTGTAGATGTGTCTCTCCTTTGCTATCGCTTCAGGTGCTATTCTCTCTATCATGGAATATAATTCAAAATCATCGTTTCTTCCTTTTTCAACAGCCAGTTTCTCAACAAATCCCTTAAACACTTTTGCCCTTGGATCAGAAATAGAATATACTGCATGCCCCATTCCATAAATCAAGCCTCTCTGGTCGAAGGCTTCTTTTCTTAAAATTTTAGATAAATAGCATTTTACCTCTTCCTCATCCTTTATGTCTAAAGCATGAGCTTTTATATCATTGAACATCTCCACAACTTTAATATTGGCTCCTCCATGTTTTGATCCTTTTAAAGATGATAATGCCGCAGCAATGACTGAGTAAGTATCGGAACCTGCAGATGTAACAACTCTTGTTGTAAATGTAGAATTATTTCCCCCGCCATGCTCCATATGGAGTACCAAGGCAATATCCAGTACCTTTGCCTCAAGTTCTGTATATTGTTTGTCCGGTCTTAACATTCTAAGTATATTTTCTGCAAAGGAAAGCTTTTCATCTGGTCTATGAATGTAGAAGCTATCGCCACATTCATAATGATTATATGCATGATAACCATAAACAGACATCATTGAAAAAATACCTATAAGTTTGAGGCATTGCCCTAAAACATTGTCCAAGGACAAATCTGATGCTCTCTTATCATAGGAAGCCATTGTAAGAACGCTTTTTGTTAGTGAATTCATGATGTCTCTGCTTGGAACTTTCATGATTACATCCCTTACAAAGTTTTTAGGCAAGCTCCCGTAACTTGAAAGGATTTCTTTAAATTCTTCTAGTTGTTCTTCATTAGGGAGTGTCGAAAATAAAAGTAGATATGTTATCTCTTCAAACCCAAAACGATTTCTGCTAATAAATCCATTTACCAAATCATTGATATTGTATCCTCTGTAAAAAAGTTTACCTTCGCATGGTATATGGATTCCGTCAACTTCCTCACTGGACTGTATTAATGAAATATTAGTTATTCCGGAAACAACCCCTGTCCCATTCTTATCTCTAAGGCCTCGTTTTACCCCATAGGTTTCATATAGACTGCTGTTTATCAGCCCTCGTTCCCTGCAAATTTTGCTGTACTTTTCCGTATAATTTTCAATCATTTGTTTTCCGCTATTTTGCATAGATTCCCTCCAATTATCAATCATTTCCAAGCCAAACCGTTTCTGAAGTTCTCATTAATAGTTTATCATATTGTATAAAAAACCACGAGAATATTTATTGTGATACTCTCGTGGCTTTGTTGTATACTTATCTATAAAACTCCAATCCTATATTATTGTAATATAGTGAATCTTAATATAAACAAAAATGCTAAGACGTAAACTATTGGATGTACCTCTTTTGATCTTCCAGTAACCAATTTTACTATAGGGTAAAAAATTATTCCTGCAGCTATACCATTTGCAATGCTGTAACTAAAAGGCATTATTGCTATTGTAAAAAATGCGGGAAGTGCTTCTGTAAAATCATTAAAATCGATTTTTGTTATCGAGCTCATCATTAATACACCAACAATAACCAAAGCTGGAGCTGTGGCTTCAGTAGGTACTACTCCTACAAGTCCTGAAAAGAACAATGCAAGTATAAATAATATTCCTGTTGTAAAAGATGTCAACCCTGTTCTACCGCCTTCAGAAACACCTGCTGTTGACTCAACATATGTTACAACGGTGCTTGTTCCAAGTAGTGAACCTACTGTAGTAGCAACAGCGTCTGATAACAATGCTTTATTCATATTTTTTACTTTTCCATCCGGTTCAATCATATCAGCCTTTTGAGCTGTTCCAACTAATGTTCCTATAGTATCAAATAAATCTACTAAACTGAAAGTTATTACAACCATTATTATACTTGTGAAAGCTCCTACCATGCTTGCCTTTCCTACACCTAAAAGACCATTAAAGTCTAAGGCTAAAAATGTCGGTGCAAGTGATGGTGGTATACTTACTATTTGCACTCCAGCCAAGTGAGTTATTCCAAAAGGTATTCCTACTAATGTTGTTAATAAAATGCCCAATAATATAGATCCTTTAACTCTTCTTGCCATAAGTATTGCTGTTATTACAATTCCTATTATTGTTAGTAATGCATGTGGGTTTGTAAAACTTCCAAAAGTAACCAAAGTTTCAGGACTAGATACTATGATTCCTCCACTTTTCATACCTATAAGTGCAATAAAAAGACCTATACCACCAGATATGGATAGTTTTAAATTACGAGGAAGTGCATCCACAATTTTTTCTCGAAGTGATGTAACTGTGATTATTATAAATAAAACTCCAGATACAAAAACTGCTGCTAAGGCCTGTTGCCAGGTGTATCCTAAAGTAAGACAAACGCTGTAAGTAAAAAATGCGTTTAATCCCATTCCTGGTGCTTGAGCAAAAGGCAGATTAGCATATAGTGCCATGATCAAAGTACCTACTGCCGCTGCAATACAAGTTGCCGCAAATATTGAGGCAACTACCGGATCGTTTATAGCAGATAAACCAGCTTTAACAGCCGCATCTCCTATCAGCCCTTTTGAATTCATACCAGACTGCATTAAAATACTAGGATTTACAAATATAATATAAGCCATAGTAATAAATGTGGTAATTCCTGCTAATATCTCTGTTCTAACATTGGTTTTGTTTTGTGATAACTTAAAAAATGAGTCCAAAAATGACTGGTTTTTTTCTGATTCAATTTTACCTTTGTTCATACTTTCTTTCCTCCTTAGAATGAAAAAATTTAATGTAAAAAATTACGTGTAAATTAATACATTCCATACTTCATCCATAGTCAGAAATTTATGGTATCCTGGTAGAAACTCTTGAACCTTATTATCAAGATTATACGGATGATATTATTCAAATAATTACTTTACAATAATAACATCCATCAATTCTTAAGTCAACGAAATACGCTGAAGCAATATGTTGCCATTATTTTTTTGTATTTCTAATGATAATCTTATATATCTTTACCTTGATAATAATTGCTTTAAAATATTTTTTATTCTATCCATAAAACTAATTTTAACCTTATCTTTATCCAAATCCAAATTACTGCTTGTTTTGTCATCAACATTGATTTCCTTAGTTCTCATAATTACTTGGATGCTTTCAGGTCTTGGATTACTATCAGATGTAAAGGATATAGGTTTAGCCTTAGCATCCATATTAAGAAATTTATTTTCACCGTCAAATTTGTTGAATTCTTTATCCAAAGTACTTTTAATTGTATTATTTGCATTACGCATAGCTGGTATGCTTCCAAGTCCATTTATACCATTTCCTAAAATACTTTGCATTCCGTTAAGTGATATCTCTGTTGCCTTATCCAATTTATCACCGCTTGTTTGTATAAGTGCTTTTGAATAATTTAAAAAGGTAATAGAACTATCTATACTTCTGCATAAAAGAGATGTACAATTTTCAAGGTCAGATAGGAGATTTTGTGTTTTACCATAGTAAGAATTAATTGTATCTACAAGATCGTCGTTTTTATCTATTAAATCTTCAGATATACTAATTATTCTACTTGTGGATGCCCCAAGACTCTTCATGTCATCTAAAACTGCATTTATATTATTTGTATAATTTGATAATACTTTTGCTACCGAAGCTGTTCCTTGAAGTTTAGCAGCTTCATATTGTGTTGCAATTCCATAAGAAACCAATGTTCCCAAATCATTCAATGCCTTTTCTATTGCGTCATTTAAATTGCCAAGTCCCCCATCTAAACTATCAAGGTCATTCTCCATGGCTATTATAGAACCATTTGTATCCTCCAAAGGATCTTTAAGTTCATCAATTGTGCTTTTCATTGAATTAATATTTGCTCTTAATTTTTTTATCATCTGCTTTGTAGATTTAAAGTATGGAATTACATTCTTAAGCTGTTCATTTGTAGCGGTCAAATCATTAAGAGCTGTATCTCCATATTTATTCATTTGATCTTTACCACTGCTAAAGGTTTTTCTTGCATCTTCCAGACCTGCTGTTCCAGCTTGTAACTCTCCAAGACCCTGTTTCATTCCATCCAAATTATTTAAAACATCATCCATACTTGTATAGATTGCATTATATGAATCATGCATTTTATCTTTTGCTTCTTTAATCTCTTTTATATCTTCAAATTGCTTAAGGGTACCTGGTACCATCATGAAATTGATTCCATCAGTTTTAAAGCTTTTAGTACCAACACGTATAGTATAAGTATCTTCTTCCCCCGGCAGTGCAGTAAATAATACTGCTTTATATGTGCCAGCAGTCTGAAGCTGTGAACCTGGTGCTTCAAGGCTATACACATCCTCCATATTCACATAAGTAGCTGCCTGAAGCATCATGTTGTTTTTGTAGTATTCCTTGGCCTTATCGTTTGGTTTTACATTAATATTAATTTCAACAAGTCCAGAAACGCCTGCTAAAGTTTCTGCCTTGCAAGGCACACCATTTAACTTGTACGAAACGTCAATGTTCCAAGGAAATGTCAAGGCATTATTTTTCATTTTGCAATTATAATAAAACCGTTTATTATAATCTGGACTTTTTAAATTCCATTTAACATCACCATTTTCTATAATCGGCTGGTCATGAGTTGACATATTGCTTACAGATTCATATGCACCATAATCCTCAAATTGACTAATTCCATTTAAACTACAGCTTTTTACTATATTAACACTAGATACAGTTCCATAATAATCTAAGTTTACATATGCAGTTTCATCTGTTGTAACATTTGGTTCAGCAGCACACACAAACCCGCCACAGTATCCTAATGTAATAATTAGAACTAAAATTCCCGATATAATACTCTTCCATTTATGCATTTTTTTCACAAGCCTCTTCCTCCAAATTCTTTTTTTAAAGCACCCCATAATTTTTAACCAAATCTTTCTGAAAACATCAATTTTTATTATATTACCTTCACTAATAATAAACTTGTCTCCCCAAATTAATAAATTAGGTAACAATGTAATTACTGTAAATGTACTTAGCAATGCACCCCTACATATTAGTATTCCCAAGTCCCCAATAGCTTGAACACTAGATAACAAATAGACACCAAATCCTGCTACTGATAAAATCAAGCCAGACGTAAGAATTGGCAGCATACTATCTGAAGTTGCTTTTATTGATGCCTTTACCGCATTTCTCGTCTTTCTCCATTTCAAATAGTGATGGGTCAAAATAATCGAATAATCAATTGTTGCGCCAAGCTGCAAACAGCTAACAATTATATACCCCATAAACATAATTTGATCTCCCAAAAGATATGGAAAAGTCATATTAATAAAAACAGCCATTTCTATTGGTATCATAAGTATCAATGGTAATATAGGAGACCTAAAAGCCACCATAATTGCGATGGCAACACCTAAAAGTGACACCTTGTCAATTTTGTTCCAATCCCCTACTATAACACTTTTTATATCCATAGTTGATGGAGTAGATCCTATTACGTAGGAGTTTTTAGGATAGTACTTTTTCATGATTTTAGAAACATCATCTATACATTGGAATGAAAAATCACTTTCACTTTTACTTCTTATAGACAATAGTATCCTGGAATAATTACTCGTATGAAGTTTACTTTTTTCATTATCAGGAATAAAATCTTCCGGTACTCCTTCTGGAAGCAATTTTGCAAGTGAGGTAACATTTTTAATATATTGCTTATCTTTTAATTCATCAGTAAGCTGTCTTTCTGTTACTATGGAATTATTTGGTACTATTAGAAGTACAATATTATTTCTTCCAAAAATAGAATTTATTTTTTGTTCATCATTATATACTGTTGTACCCTTAGAAAGTCCCATGGCGTCACTGCCAAAAGTAAAACTGGTCATATCTTTTCCTATATAAGAAGGTATGGTGATTAAAATCAAGAATATTAAAATTACATATCTAAGTTTATATACCCATCTTGCTGGTAAAGAAAATGATGGTACAAATGGCTTATGTTTTGTTTTTTCAATTAAACTATCCCACCTTAAAATAAAAGCTGGAGTTAAAAATGTAACGGTAAATAAACTAATTACAATACCTTTTGCCAAAACCAAGCCAATGTCTCTTCCTATGCTGTATTGCATAAGCACCAAGGCTATAAAACCAACAAAGGCTGCTGCTCCTGCAGAAAAAATTGGTACTATGCTTTTTCTAATTCCTTTTTTAAGGGCATCTGGTACTGATGCTCCTCGTTTTCTTTCTTTATAAAAATTATCCATAAGTATAATTGTGTAATCCATGGCTATTGCTAACTGAAGAACTGCTGCCACACTTAATGTCATGGAGGAAATATTGCCAAAAATTAAGTTACTTCCCATATTAATAACTATTGAAATTATTATAACTGCCATAAATATTACTGGTTCAAACCAAGAATTTGTTGCTAATATCAAAATACTTAAAATTGTTATTATACTAAGCACAAGAATATAAACCATTTCTTTTGGTACTGCTTCACTTAAGAACTTGCTTTGTACTGCAGAACCGCTTAAATAACATTTATCCCCTAGCATATCTTTTATCTCTTTAATAGCATCTCTTGTACTTTTATCTGAATCTCCATATTTAAAGGTAACATCCATAACTGCATAACCATCTTTATAATAGTCCTTTATATCCTCATATTGTATAAATGAATTGGTCTGATAAACATCAGTAATTGAATCTGCCCAAATTACCATATCAACCCCGGAAATACTCTTAATCCGATCCTCATAACTTTTAGCTTCATTTATAGTAACATCACTTATCATTACTCTGGCGGTTCCCGGATATCCAAATTCTTTTTCCATCAGCGAAATTCCTTGTTTTGATGGCATTGTTGATGGCAGATACTTGCTTAGATCATAATTTATACCTACAAAGGAAAAGCAAATTGCATTGATTATAAACACTATCGCAAAAACCTTTTCTACTAATTTACTTCTATCAACTATAAAATCAATTACAACTTGAACTTTATTACCCTTTTGTTCCATGGCATTAAAACACTCCTTATTCATTTTTAAACATATTATCAATATCGTACATATGTTGAATTTTATGTGTAATATGATTATAATAATTATAAATAGTGGATTCAATAATCAGATTTTAATAAAATATACAAAATCATTCATTTTAGCTTAAACTGTATGATTTTACTTTAAAATTGGAGGATAATATGGGTAAAAAAGCTGAGTACAAAAATGCTATCCGATCACGTCGTATGATACGGCAGGCCTTCATAGAACTTATGCAGGAGAAGGATATAGAAAAAATTACTGTAACTGAAATTATAACAAGGGCAGATCTTAATAGAGGCACCTTTTATGCTCATTATCAGGATATAATAGCAGTGATTGAAGAGATTGAAAATGAAATTATCAGCAAGATGCTGGAATTTTTAGGTGAGGTACATTATGAACACTTTTTTCAAAACCCTCTTCCCCTTCTTCTAAAGGTTTCAAGCTATTTAGAGAGTGATTGGGAGTTTTTTCGAATCCTCATGAATGCTAAAGGTTCTGAACAGTTTATTGCAAAGCTAAAAAGCATCTTTGTTTCTTACATGATAACAGATTCAGATATACCAGATTCCCTTAAAACCACTACAGAATTTATTATTCAATCTCATTTTTTTGCCGGTGGTATTGCAAATTTATATCAGAAATGGTTTAGAGGTGAATTGATTTATTCCTTTGATGAACTTTCTCTTGCTGTAAGTAAAATTATTAAAAGCTCATCGGATAGTTTCTCATAGAATAGAAGGTTTGAGGCGAAAAATTGATTAAATATTGCTAAAACTAAGCTCGTTGTAATTTTTTTTAGATTTTAAATCTACATTAAATCTACATATCTTTTTGGTATATTGATTTTATTAAATTACATGAACTTACTTTTAGGAGGTACCAAAAATGAACATGACGCATTATATGTCTTTATTAGCTTCAAATCAGCCATGGAATCTAATAATATTTATGGCTGTGCCTGTAATATGCGCTGAAGCTCTTACTATTTCAGAATTTTTTATTATTTTCAACAGAATAAGCTCAGGTGGATTAAGAGCTTTTAACAGGGTTGTTGGAATCTTTGATGGATTTTATTTTACAGGCATATTCTTTTATCTACTATTTAATGCTGTAATTCCTCTAACCACAACTGGAGGATGGCATACCTGGGTAGATGTTGTGGCAGTGGGCTTTTATTTAAGTGGTGTAGTATTCCTCTTACCAATAGCATTAATGGAACTTGGCATAATATTTAAAAATAAAACTGTTGAAGAAAAAATGAAAATTCATTTTATTCTAGTAGGTGGTTTCTTAGTAGTCGCACACATTGCAATGATCTTTGGTATGGTAAATCCTGAAATTATAAGCAATATGTCATCAATGCCTAATATGTAGTATTATGCATATAGTTTATATAATAACTTTATAAGTAAACTAACAACAGATAAGAAACAGAGAATGCAGCAGTTACTGCATATGAATTTCTTATCTGTTTTAAATTATATTAGGAGGATATGATGAGTATAAAAAGAGAGAAGATAAAAGTATATGATATGACTTGTAATTCATGTGAAGGCAAAGTTGAAAAAGCTGTGAAAAAACTGTCAGGTGTTCTTAATTCTATCGCTAAATATAGTACACAGGAAGTTATTGTTCAATATGATTCTGATCTTTGTGATATGAAAAAGATTAAAGAAAGTATAAAAGCTGCAGGCTATAGTGTAGAGAATACTAGCAATTATAAATTTGCAGGAATTTTTATTATAGTCGCGGCGATTATACTTATTGGAAATTCCACAGCTGGTTTTGACATGAATGCAAAGCTGAATGGTGCTTCCTACCTTGTACTCTTTATAGTAGGTTTACTTACTTCCATACACTGTGTAGGAATGTGTGGAGGAATAATGCTTTCACAAAGTATATCAACGGAAAATACAAATAGGTTTCAAGCAATACTCCCTGCCATACTATATAATGCTGGCAGAGTAGTTTCATACACTATTATTGGTGGAATTGTGGGAGCATTAGGGTCTGTGCTTTCACTAACCTTAAATATGAAAGCTGGACTTCAAATATTTGCAGCTGTTTTTATGGTTATAATGGGACTAAACATGGCGGGATTTAGTATGTTTAGAAAATTAAATTTAACTCTTCCTTGTCCCACATGTTCCATAAAGAAAAAGCCCAAATCCCCATTTATAGTTGGTATTTTAAACGGTCTTATGCCTTGTGGCCCGTTGCAAACAATGCAGCTCTACGCATTAGGAACTGGCAGCGCCATAAACGGTGCTTTGTCTATGTTTCTATTTTCGCTGGGCACTGTACCGCTAATGTTAACATTTGGTGCTGTAACTGGACTTCTTAGTAAAGGTTATACAAAGAAGATATTAAAATTTAGTGGATTTTTAGTTATACTACTAGGATTAATTATGGGGAACAGAGGGCTTGCATTGGCTGGGATTGGAATCCCTAACTTAAGTCAAACTTTGACTGCAAGTATAAGTAATAGTTCTCAGTCTTATATTAGTAAATCTGTATTAAAAGACGAGGTGCAAGAAATAACTATGACAGCTGATGGTAAGGGCTTTACCCCTAATGCATTTTATGTTAAAAAAAATGTACCTGTAAAATGGATTATTAAAGGTGATGCCCTAAATTCATGTAATAATGCAATTGTAATACCCTCTCTTAATATTCAAAAAACACTAAAATCAGGTGATAATACAATAGAATTTACTCCTAAAGATGATAAAGATATAAACTTTAGCTGCTGGATGGGAATGATTAGAGGAGTTATTAAAGTAACTGATAATTTAGATTCCGTGGATACGTCAAAAGCTGATCCGACAATCCCAGCGGCAAGTAGTGGGATGAGCTGCTGTACCGGAGGAGGTGCAACGACTGGCACTACAACTACCCCTCAAAAATCAAGTATATACGGTAATGATTTAAGTAAAGTTGCTACAGATAGATTAATCAAAAAAGTTACTATATCTGGAAAAATTCAATCAATATCAATAAAAGGTATTGGCTATGAATTTGAACCGCTGATCGTTGTAGCAAATAAAGATTTGAATACTAAATTAACTTTAGATTTAAGTTCCTTTGATAATCCTGATGGCAAATACGACATTATTGACAATGATACTAATGAAAATATAATTTCCTTTAATGGTAAAAAGGGTACGGTCAGTGTAAATTTTAATATCCCTAAATCAGGTACCTTTCTTATAATAAAAGATAATATTGTACTGGCTGTTATTGATGTAGTAGATGATATAAATACTTCAGACTTAGAAAGCATAAGAAGTAAATATTTAACTAAATAGCCATCCATAATAAATGGGGCTGTCGCACTAAAAAATTAGTGTGACAGCTTTTTCGCTAAAAAATAAATCTCCCACTCGGAAGAGTGGAAGACTTATGGTAAAATCAATATATGCCTAAATACATTAATTTACATAAAAAT